>Ga0102851_10000287_pt1 | contig 24065 bp, 26 predicted proteins | sample Mud3Dept3metaG_FD_79558 | JGI IMG/M metagenome (GOLD analysis project Ga0102851, IMG submission 79558) | Freshwater wetland microbial communities from Ohio, USA, analyzing the effect of biotic and abiotic controls - Mud 3 Core 4 Depth 3... | ecosystem: Environmental > Aquatic > Freshwater >... | reverse complement strand
GTAGACCGCCTTGCGGTCGGTCATCACCTGCTTGAGCAGGATCTGCTCGTCGGTGGCGAGTCCTGCATCCTGGGCCTGGGCGAGGACGGGGAGGGCGGTCACGCAGAGGGCGACAGCCAGGGGGCCGAATTTCATAGGAACCTTCCGGTAGCTCGGGTTGGGACCGGCACGGTAGGGGACTGCCCTGCCGCTGTCCAGAGGCCGCTAGAATCCAGGGGTGAATGCAGTTCTCGAACCCGATCTGAATACCCTGGCCGCGCAGGTGGCGGCGGGCCTGCTGGCCTCGGGGCGGCAACTCGTGACGGCCGAGTCCTGCACCGGTGGGTGGATCGCCAAGGCCTGCACCGACCTCCCCGGCAGCTCGCAATGGTTTCGAGGCGGAGTGGTCGCCTACTGCAACGAACTCAAGGCGGCGCTGCTCGGCGTGAGCCCCGGGACGCTCGCGTCCGAGGGCGCCGTGAGCGAAGCGGTGGTCAGGGAAATGGCGGTCGGGGCGCTGGAGCGGCTCGGTGGTGAGGTCGCCATCGCCGTCAGCGGCATTGCCGGTCCGGACGGCGGCGTGCCCGGCAAACCGGTCGGGACGGTCTGGCTCGCCTGGGCCAGGCGCTGCGACACCGGCGTCCGGGTTCACGCCGTCGCCGCACGCTTCGCGGGCGATCGCGAGCAGGTGCGCCGCAGGGCGGTGCATCGCGCCCTTGCCGAATTGCTCGATCTTGAGAATTCCTCGTGAGTGGGCCGGGCGGCGCCGGGTTGCCGGACCGCGCGGTTCAGACGCACCGCCTGTTTTTCGCCCTTTGGCCGACCGAAGCGCTGCGCAGGGCCTTGGCGGGTCGCGTCGCGGCGCTCGTGCCGCCCGGCGCGGGACGGGCGCAGCGACCCGACCAGTTGCACCTCACGCTCGAGTTCCTGGGGTCCGTGCCGGCGGCGCGGCTGCCTGACCTGCGGGAGGCGTCGGCTGCCGTCCATGGGGAGCCGTTCGAACTCGTGCTGGATGCGCTCGAGTACTGGCGACGCCCCCGCGTGCTGTGCATGGTCGCTCGCGAACTCCCGCCGGCCCTTGTTGCGCTGGTGCAGTCGCTGAGGAACGAGCTCGCCTCCCGGGGCTTTGAGTCCGAGTGCCGGCCCTATCGCGCGCACCTCACGCTGGCACGCAAGGTCGGGCAGCCGCCGGGCCCGGCAGCAGTGGATCCCGTTCACTGGCCGGCGACGGATTTCGCACTCGTCGAATCCGTGACGGAGCGAGCGGGTTCCATCTATCGGCCGCTTGGGGCATGGTCCCTGCAGGGTTGATCGGCCCGCGAGAAATTGCTGATTTACATCAATTTTTCGCCCGGCGGGGGCCGGGTCCCTGTGGAATAATGCGCCCCTCCCCGGATTCCACCACCTCCGACCGAGCCCGAGGGGCTCCACGAGTAACGCAATGGCAATGGAAGAAAACCGCAAGAAGGCGCTGGTCGCCGCCCTCGGCCAGATCGAGAAGCAGTTCGGCAAGGGTTCCGTCATGCGCCTCGGCGATGCCAGCGCTACCTACGACGTCGAAACCGTCTCCACCGGATCGCTCGGCCTCGACATCGCGCTCGGCGTCGGCGGGCTTCCGAAGGGCCGCGTCGTCGAGATCTACGGACCCGAGTCCTCGGGCAAGACCACGCTCGCGCTCACGGCCGTGGCCGAGGTGCAGCGCCAGGGCGGCACGGCCGCCTTCGTGGACGCCGAGCACGCGCTCGACCCGGCCTACGCCGAGAAGCTGGGCGTCAACGTGACCGAGCTGCTCGTTTCGCAGCCCGACAACGGCGAGCAGGCGCTCGAAATCACCGACATGCTGGTGCGCTCGGGCGCGGTGGACATCGTGGTGGTGGACTCGGTGGCGGCGCTCACGCCCAAGGCCGAGATCGAGGGCGAGATGGGCGAGATGCAGGTCGGCCTGCAGGCGCGACTCATGTCGCAGGCGCTGCGCAAGCTCACCGGCAACATCAAGCGCTCGAACACCATCGTCGTGTTCATCAACCAGATCCGCATGAAGATCGGCGTGATGTTCGGCAACCCCGAGACCACCTCGGGCGGCAATGCGCTCAAGTTCTACGCCTCGGTGCGCCTCGACATCCGCCGCATCGGTGCCATCAAGGTGGGCGACGAGGTCGTCGGCAACCAGACGCGCGTCAAGGTGGTGAAGAACAAGGTGGCCCCGCCGTTCCGCGAGGCGGAGTTCGAGATCCTCTACGGCCAGGGCATCTCCCGCCAGGGCGAGATCATCGAGCTCGGCGTACTTCACAACCTGATCGAGAAATCGGGCTCCTGGTACAGCTACAAGGGCGAGCGCATCGGCCAGGGCAAGGACAACGTCCGCAACTACCTGATCCAGAACCCCGGCACCGCCCGCGAGATCGAGGACCAGCTGCGGGTGAAGCTGCTGCCGGCGCGCAAGGGCGAGGCGGCCAAGATTGAGGCGGCCGAGGAAGCCTGACACGGCGGCGGCCGAGGCAGACGAGCGCACGGTTCGCACCGCCGCGCTCGCGCTGCTGGCCGGCCGCGACTTCGGCCGCGCCGAGCTCGCCCGGCGCCTGGCGAAGCGCGGCTACCCGGCGGCCGTGTTGACCGTCGTGGTCGACGGCCTCGTGGCCGAGCGACTGCTGAGCGAGACCCGCTTCGTCGAGGAGTTCATCCGGCAGCATGCCGGCCGCGGCCACGGGCCCGTGCGCATCCGCGCCGAGCTGCGCGAGCGCGGCGTGCCCGATTCCGATATCGAGGCCGGGCTCGAGGCCGCCGGCGAGGACTGGGCCGCCCTAGCCAGGGACACCCGCCGCCGGCGGTTCGGATTGTCGCCCCCCGACGACTACCCCGAGCGTGCAAGACAGGCGCGCTTCCTCCAATATCGCGGGTTTTCCGCCGACCACATCCGGGCCGCACTCGGCGCGGGCGACGACATCGAAACATGAGCACCTCAAGCCCACCGTCCAAGCACATGAGCAGTGCGGAACTCCGCGCTGCGTTCCTCGACTTCTTCCACGGCCACGGCCACGCCGTGGTCTCCTCGAGCCCGCTCGTGCCGGGTAACGACCCGACGCTGCTGTTCACCAACGCCGGCATGGTGCAGTTCAAGGACGTATTCCTCGGCAAGGAGCACCGCCCTTACAACCGCGCGGCGAGTTCGCAGCGCTGCGTGCGGGCCGGCGGCAAGCACAACGACCTCGAGAACGTGGGCTACACGGCGCGCCACCACACGTTCTTCGAGATGCTGGGCAACTTCAGCTTCGGGGATTACTTCAAGCGCGAGGCCATCCGCTACGCGTGGGAGTTCATCACCGGCCGGCTCGGCATCCCGCCCGAGCGCCTGTGGGTGACGGTCTACGAAGAGGACGACGGCGCCGCCGAGATCTGGCTCAAGGAGATCGGCGTTGACCCCGCGCGATTCACGCGGATGGGGATGAAGTCGAACTTCTGGGCGATGGGCGACACGGGGCCCTGCGGGCCGTGCACGGAGATCTTCTACGACCACGGCCCCGGCATCGACGGCGGCCCGCCAGGCTCGCCGAACGAGGACGGCGACCGCTACGTCGAGATCTGGAACCTCGTGTTCATGCAGTACGACCGCTCGGCCGACGGCAAGCTAACGCCGCTGCCGAAACCGTCAGTGGACACGGGCATGGGCCTCGAGCGCATCGCGGCCGTGATGCAGGGCGTGCACAGCAACTACGACATCGACCTTTTCCGCGAGCTGATCGCCGCAGCGGCGAAGCACACCGGCACCACCGACCTCGCCTCGAGCTCGCTGCGCGTCATCGCGGACCACATCCGCGCCAGCGCGTTCCTGATCGCCGACGGCGTGCTGCCCTCGAACGAGGGCCGCGGTTATGTGCTGCGCCGGATCATCCGTCGCGCAATTCGCCACGGCTTCATGCTCGGCCAGCGCGAGCCGTTCTTCCACAAGCTCGTCGCCACGCTCGAGGCGGTAATGGGCGAGGCCTATCCCGAGCTCGGCGCCCAGCGTGGCCACATCGAGCGCGTGCTCGAGCAGGAGGAACTGCGCTTCGCCGAGACTCTCGCGCAGGGCATGGCGTTGCTCGACGGCGCGATCGGCAAGCTGTCCGACACGCAGATCCCGGGCGAGACGGTATTCCGCCTCTACGATACGTATGGCTTCCCCGTAGACCTCACCAACGACATTGCACGCGAGCGCGGTCTCACCATCGACGAGGCCGGGTTCGAGACCGCAATGGAGGAGCAGCGCGCTCGCGCGCGGGCCGCGAGCAAGTTCGGCGTGGACTTGCGTGCCGGTGTGACGGTGGAGGGCCAGACGACTTTCACGGGCTACGAGCACGAGCAGTCGGCCGGTCGCGTCGTCGCACTGATCCGCGACGCGGAACGCGTCGAGGAGCTTCGTGTCGGCGAGGAGGGACAGGTGGTGCTCGATGCCACGCCGTTCTACGCCGAGAGCGGTGGCCAGGTCGGCGACCGCGGCGTGCTCGTGGCGGGCGAGGCGCGCTTCGCCGTCGTCGACACGCGTAAGCTCGGCAAGGCCCACGTGCACGTCGGCCGGCTCGATACCGGTGTGCTGCGCGTCGGCGATGCGGTCGAGGCCGCCGTGGACCACTCGCTCCGTCAGGCCACGCGGCTCAATCACTCCGCGACGCACCTGCTGCACGCCGCGCTGCGCAAGGTGCTCGGCACCCACGTGACCCAGAAGGGCTCGCTCGTGGCGCCCGACCGGCTTCGCTTCGATTTTTCCCACTACTCGGCGGTGAGCTCCGTCGAGCTCGCCGAGATCGAGCGACTCGTCAACGCCGAGATCCGCGCCAACGCGGCCGCCGAGACACGGCTGATGAACTTCGACGACGCGGTAGCCGCCGGTGCGATGGCGCTCTTCGGCGAGAAATACGACGACGAGGTGCGCGTGCTCCGCATCGGCTACTTCTCGACCGAGCTCTGCGGCGGGACGCACGTCCGCCGCTCGGGTGACATCGGTTTCTTCAAGATCGTGAGCGAAGGCGGTGTGGCGGCCGGTGTGCGCCGCATCGAGGCCGTTACGGGCGAGGCGGCCTTCGACCACGTGGCCGACACCGAGGACCGGCTGCGCGACGTGGCCGGACTCGTGCGCGGCTCGCGCGAGGACGTCGAGGAGAAGGTGCGGCAGCTCGTCGAGCGCGCCCGGCGTCTCGAGAAGGAAGTCGCCCAGCTCAAGGACCGCCTCGCGAGCGGCCGGGGCAAGGACCTCGCCGACGAGGCGCAGGAAGTCGGCAGTCTGCGGGTCGTGGCCACGAGCCTCGAGGGTGCCGATGCCGCCGCACTGCGTAACGCCGTGGACCAGCTCAAGGGAAAGCTCGGATCCGCCGTGATCGTGCTCGGCGCAGTCGGGCCCGACGGAAAGGTGACGCTGATCGCCGGCGTTACCGCCGATGCGATGTCGAAAGTGAAGGCCGGCGAACTCGTGAACTTCGTCGCGCAGCAGGTGGGCGGTCGGGGCGGTGGCCGGCCCGACCTCGCCCAGGCCGGCGGCACCGACGCCTCGCAGCTGCCGGCGGCGCTCGCCAGCGTGGCCAACTGGGTGCGGGAACGCGCCGGCGCCTGATCCGTGGTCCAATCGGACCACAAGAGCCTATCGGCCGGCAGAAATCTCCAGTGAAATCATCGGTTCCGCTGACAAGTTCCGCCACACGGCGTATGGTTGCGACACGCGATTGTCCGAAGCCAGGTCGGGTAGTCTGCGGGGGCGCAGGCGGTCGGCAGGACGAGGAAAAATAAGTCCGCAACCGGTTTGCCACAGTCCAGTCGTCCGGGTGGGGCGAGGGTCGACTGGGATGATGAGAGCAGGCCGCGCAGGCCAGGAGCAGCTGATGTTGATTCTCACCAGACGCGTGGGCGAGACGGTAATGATTGGCAATGACGTCACCGTCACGGTACTCGGCGTCAAGGGCAACCAGGTACGAGTCGGCGTCAATGCGCCGCGCGACGTTGCCGTGCACCGGGAAGAGATTTACGAGCGCATCAAACGCGAAGAGCAGGAAGGCACTTCCCGGAGCACCAGGCCCGGGGATGGCGACGGTTCGTTCCCGTGACCGGTCGACCCGCCCGCGGCGGGTCCTTGAAGCATTTTCCCCGTGTCCACCTCTGCCGCTTTACGCGGCGGCGAGGGGCCGCTATCCTTCGCGGCTCTCTGCATAACGGAGAGATGGCCGAGTGGTCGAAGGCGCGCCCCTGCTAAGGGCGTAAGGGTCAAAAGCCCTTCGAGGGTTCGAATCCCTCTCTCTCCGCCAGTAATATTGCCGAAGACAACGCGCCCGTAGCTCAGTTGGATAGAGTGTCTGGCTACGAACCAGAAGGTCGGGAGTTCGAATCTCTCCGGGCGCGCCAGTGAAATGAAAAGGGCTTCACGAAAGTGAGGCCCTTTTCCATTTCACGGACTTCACCTGGAGACTTTTGATGCCGCCCGACGACGTCGGGACGTCGATTACCGCGCACTGGCGCGGTAGGGCGTCGCCGACAAACGGCATTGGGGCGCGCCGGCAACGGCCCGGGCGCGGTCGCCGCTAGTGGGGCCGGGCAACCATCTGTCCGGACACAGCGGTCAACTCGATGCGATTCGCACGGCGCTCAGGCCGTGCGCGGCGTGGCCGTTCGCGCGACGCCTTCGTGAATCAAGCACTTGCGGGTAATCCGTGCGCTAGCGGACAGACTTCTTGCGGTCGAGCGCTCATTCTAACCATGGTTGTCGGACGCGCTGTTCGGCGCGTCGCGGGGAATGTTCTCAACACACCATCGAGGAAACGCCATGACCAAGGCACACGTCAAAGGCCACATGAAGGAAGCGGAAGGCAAGATCAAGGAGGTCGCTGGCAAGCTCGTCGGCAACGAACGCCTGGAAGAGAAAGGCAAGGCCGAGAAGATCGCCGGCAAGCACGAGGCGGCCCGTGCCGACCTGAAGGAAGACATCAAGAAGCTCGCTGACGCATGAAGATGAGCGACTCGGGATCGCGGTCGTTCCAGCTTCAATTGGTCCAGCGGGAGAGGGAAAGTCATGAACAAGAAGCAGATCAAAGGCCGAGTCAAGGCTGTGAAAGGACGGATCAAGGAAGCGGCCGGCATGCTCGTCGGCAACGAGGCCATGCAGAAGAAGGGCACGGCCGAGAAGAGCGCCGCCGACAAGAAGGTCCTCTACGAGGACTTGAAGGAAGACGTCAGGAAGCTGGCCTGACGTCGTGAGCTGGGCGGGCGACGTGATCGCACGACGGCTGAATCCGTGCTGGCCGCCCGCCGTGCGCGGCGCGGCCAGGCGGCGCGCATAGCGCGCGTGACACGAGGAGTGCGAGATGAACATTCACCGGAAAGTTCTGGCTACGTCTGTGCTTGCGACGACGCTGGTTGCTCTGCCGACGATGGGGCTGGCGGCCGTTGACTCTTACCCGAACGGCTGCGTCAGTTGCCACGTGCTCGACAAAGGCAAGGGTGTCGACCATCGCCTGAGTGTCGCACTGAAGGAATGGACTGCCGGCAAGATCGAGCCCGGCCTGCTCGCGATGAGCAAGGCGGCCGCGCCCGCCGGGCTCACGCTGAAGGGCAAGCATCCTGCGGCAGAAGACTCGCTCGAGGACATGCCGGGCGCCTGCCTCGATTGCCACGACGCCGGGTCGAAGAAGGCGCCTCCCTTCGTCCGCCTGTTGCATCTCGTGCATCTTACGGGCGGTGTGAATAACGCCTACGTGACCACGTTCAAGAGCGATTGCATGCACTGCCACAAGCTCAATACGCAGACCGGAGAATGGTCGATGCCGAGCGGCCCGGAGAAGTGACGGCTGCACCATGGCGGTTGCCACATCCCCTTATTTGATGGCAGCGCGACACGGGCTATGCTGCATAGCAGCAAATGCTGCCTTGTAGCCAGCATGTGAGGAGCAACCGATGAATGCCCATATCAATGAATTCAGAAGCGAGCGGAAGCGCGATCTGGCTGAGCAGATGCACATGTTCCGCGATGAACCGATCGAGACCATGCGCGAAATCGCCGTGAATTCAGCCGATAGCCTCAAGTCGCTGAAGGCGCCCGTCCGGGCTCTGTCGCACTCAGGCGTGAAACTCGCGGCCGTATCGCAGAACGCCGTGCAGAGCCTGATCGAACTGGAGTCGGAGATCATCACGTCGGCTCTGACCGCCGCGGCCATGCGTCTGGAGCGTGCCGCGCAGGCGGAAGGCGTCGTCGACCTGGTCCTCGACCAGGCAGAGATGCTGGGCGCGACTCGTGACCGCATCGTGAATCACGCGAGCCGTGCAGTGGAGATCTTCAAGGTCACGCGCCGTGACCTGCGTGGCGTCGCGCGGCATGCGTACGAAGTCGTCGTCAAGGCGACCGAGGAACAGGTTCCCGAGGTGAAGAAGGCCAAGCGCAAGGTCAAGCGCGCGGTCCGCAAGACGACCGCACGCGCCCGCAAAGTTGCTGCGTGACCGAGCCTCGGCGGGCCAGGAGCCTGTAAGTGGTCTCCCCTTGATTGCGCCCTCCTCGGAGGGCGCACTGTCATAGGCCGGTACTTGGCGAAAAAAGTGATTGCGGAGCGCGAGGCTCACGAAATGTTGAGTAAATCGACCGCGATGCATATTTCGCCATGAAGCGAAGCGAGTGCCGACCCCGGCAGGCGATCCCGTAACCGCGGACACGCCTTGCGGCTTTGCCTAGTCCTGGGCTACTGCTTCCGGCAGGTAGTTGTAGTGCCACGGCGCCGGCGGAGAAGCCTGCGGACCGACGAAACTGTCGCTCGCCGCACGTACGGCTGCATCGAGTTTCGCCGCCCATCCCGCAGCGGCCCAATCCGTAGCGATGGTGGCGGTGCTTGGGCCAGCAATGACCCGCCCGCCCTGATGCACCTGAAAGTCGATTGCTCGCATCTGGCCGTGCAAAGACAACCCGGGTGCCGCGATCGTCGGCGTCGGCACGGGTCTGTGTCCGGACAGGAACGTCTTGAGTGCCTGCCGGGCTTGCTCCGGTCGATCCGCGGGGAAACCAGGCGAAGCGATCAGGACCTGCGCGGCCACGAGGATCTCATCCGCCGCTGCCTTCACCGACTCGTTGCTGTTCCAGTTCTCGACCTGCTCGTCGAGGCTGCGTACCCGTGAATTCACGTACAACTCGTAGCCGGGGTTGGCAGCGACGAACGCCGTCCTGACCCTGTCGATCTGCTGCTGCAGGTCGCGTTGCTCGGGGGAGCCCTCGAAGGCCTCGATCTCTTCCTGGGTCCAACTCCAGCGTTCGTCAAGGTGAGACGCGCTCCGCAGGTATGAGCGCATCGCCAGCAGCTGCCGGCCGATGCCGTCGAGCTGAGCCAAGGTCTGCGCCACTCGAGGATCGAGCTGCGCGCTGATCGACGTGACATACGACTGCAGAGGAGCGGTATCGGGAGCGCCCGCCCAGGCAAGGCCGACTGCGGTCAGCGTAGGCAGAAGCGTTGCAACTGTGGCTGTCCGTGCCGTTGAGAACATTGCCGTCCTCGTCGCTGACCCAGCAGCCCTAGTCTTGCAGCTCGAGCACTTGGCTCCCGGCGCTGGTAGTAACCCGGCGGGCCAACCTCTCGCGAGGCTGCTTGACGCGGGTCACCCAGACCTCGTGCGGGTCCCAGGAGGTGGGTGTGGTGCTGCGCATGACGCTCGCGTCAGTGGGGTGGCGGTCGCGCGTTGCAACATCGGCATGTGCCTTCATTTTTTCTGCCCAACTCATCCATTGCTCCCAGACTGCGCGCCGTCACTTCGGAGTTCGGCAGATTGATAGGAGATTCATCGGGAAGAGTATGGGTGGTCGCGCACACGCTCTGTGCGGTGGCGCACGCACGCAGGCCTGAGCCGGGGCCGCGGGTAGGGGCGCCGGCCATCGGTTTCTTTCGGCCCATGGTGCGCACGCGTACGAAGTGAAAATCCTCGCATTGAAACTTGGATGGCAGGCCGGCGAGCCGTATTATCAAGAAAAATCAACTCGTACGAGATTGAAGTGACAACTGCCAACCGAAACGCTCACTCGGCACCGCTCTCAGCGGCGATCCTGGTGTCCAGCCTGGGGTTTGTCGGCGCCGCCTCAGCTCAGCAGACACCTGAGGCGTACAGGCTGGGCGAGACGATCGTCGTGCTCGGCAAGCGTCCCCGCATCGCAGACGAGGTCGCGACGGTCGATACGGTGGACGCCGATGAGATCGTCCGTCGCGGCGCCCGGACCCTCGAGGAGGCCATCAACCTCCTGCCGGGCATACACGTCCGTTACGGTGCCGATGGCGTTCCAAGGATCGACATCCGCGGCTTGCGCACGCGCAACATTGTGCTGCTGCAGGACGGCGTTCCGCTCAACTCAGGCTACGACGGGCAGTTCGATCCGGCGTCGATCCCGGCCAGCAACATCGCCGAGATCAAGGTGACGCGCGGCGGAAGCTCGGTGCTCTACGGACCCGGCGGAAATGCCGGCGTCATCGAGATCGTGACCAGGTCGGCGGGCGATGCCTTGCGCGCCGGCGCGACCGGGGAATACGAATTCTCCGAGGCTTACGAGCTGCGCGGCTCGCTGAGCGGCCGCGTCGGCGAGGCCGGCGTCTCAGTGTGGGGCTCGATTTTTGATCGCGATCACTTCGAGCTCTCCGACGATTTCCGCTCGACCGCGTTGCAGCCGGGCGACGAACGCGTCAACAGCGACCGTGAACAGAGTGCGTTGCAGGGCAATGTCGTTCTCGACCGCGGAGGCCCGAAGCTCGGCCTGAGCCTGTCCTATCGGGACGGCGAATACGGCAAGCCACCGACCGGCATCAGCAACACCGAGTCGATCTTCGCCAACCGGCCAAGATTTGAACGCGTCGATTTCGACGCGCTTTCAGCACAGGCGGCGGTCGACTTTGTCCAGGGCGAGTCCTACTCGATCCGGCCCACGCTCTATTACAACCGCGACGGCGAGATCACCAACGGCTACGACGACGACGGCTACGACACCCAGGCGAGAAGCGGGGCGTTCCGCGAGGACGCGATGACCGACGTATTCGGCGGCGGAGTGCTCGGTTCCGTACGCTTCGACAACGCGGCCCTGCTGTCCGCGTCCCTGAGCGGACGCCACGAGAGCTGGGAATCCAGCGGCTTCACCGTGACGACCACCAGTGGTGGTGGTGGAGGCGGTGGAGGCGGTGGTGGTGGCGGCGGCACGATCACCGTCGTCAATCCGTTCGACCAGGACGAATCGCTCGACCTCTATTCGCTGGACGTCGAGGGCGAGCTGCCGGTGACGGACGCGATGGGATTCGTGGCTGGCGTCGGTTACAGCCGGCAGTCCCGGGACGCCGGCCGCAGCGACGACGGAGTCTCGTACCTGCTCGGCGCCGACTATCGCTTCGGCGAGGCGACGACGCTGCGGGGCAGTGCCGCCCGTAAGCTGCGCTACCCGACGCTGCGCGACCTCTACGCGACAGACCGCGGCAATCCGGACCTCGAGGCGGAGACGACACGGACGTACGACCTCGCGCTGGAGCATCGCTTCGGCGCCACGGGGCTGACGGTGGAGGGCGTGCTCTTCAGGATCCATGCCGACGATTTCATCGAGCGTGTCCCCGGCGGGATCACGCAGAATTTCGAGGAATACCGATTCCAGGGCATCGAGATCTCGGCAGGCTACCGCGGACTCGAGCGCCTCGGCCTTGCCGCGAGCTACACGTACATGGACGCGGAGAACCGTTCTAGCGGCGCTGACACGCAGACGCTTCAGAACCGACCGGAGCAGAAGTTCTCCGTCCGGGTCGACTACGAGCTGACGCCTGCATTCCGCCTCGGTGGCAACTACCTTTACGTCGCGGACAGCTACACGCTGTCTCGCACGACGCCGACGACGACGCGGGAACTCGGGGACTACGGCGTACTCGACCTCGATGCGTCGATCGAGATGAGGCAGGGGCGCGTGCGCGCGTATGCCCGCATCCGTAATGCGCTCGATGAGGACTACGAGGAATCCTTCGGCTTTCCGCAGCCGGGTCGCGCCTACGTGCTCGGGGCCGAGTTCAGGCTCTGACCGCGGCGGGGCGAGGCTAGCGACGCAGGCGGCCTTCGGTGACTCGCCAGACCAGCACCGCCGCGAGGGCGCCGAGGAACCCGAACATCAGGTGCGTGAGAATCGGATAGACCGGGCCGGCGCGAAGCGATCCGAACTGCATCCCGAGCAGCTGGTTCGCAAGGACGCGCACGACGGGCTTGGTTGCGAAGGCCAGCGCCGCGAGCAGCGGCAGGAAGAGCAGGAACCGGTCGGCGATTCGCGGCCAGAGCCGGTAGCCGGCGTCCAGCACGATCCCCGGCAGCACGTAGAAGAGCGGCATCAGTGCGCCGTGGTCCGCGCCCACGAACGGCGCTCCCGCCGCGGCGCTTGCTCCGACCAGCGTGGCCGACCATGGATTCGTGCAGCTGAGGCGTCCCAGCACCAGCAGGGCCATGGCCTCGAGTCCGTGGTGGCCTGGCAGCTGCAGCGGCCAGCGGAAGGCCTGCTCGAGCAGCACAATCGCGACCCCGAGGGACACGAGGAACAGGCCCCGCCCGGCGGCCAGCGGGCCGACGAGGTCAATAACGCCGAATATCTTCCTTGGAGAGGATTCTCCAGCCGTTGCTTTCACTTTCGTCACCATTTCTCTCTGTCAACAGGACGGCCCGGCCATGCAGGAGCACCGGACGCGGCCAGGGATCCACGACCACCTCAGCGTCGGGCGGCAGGGGCCGCCCGTCCAACGTTTCCACGGAGTCTATTCCAGTCGTCTCCAGCAGTGTGCCTGCCGTCGACGTGCCCGTTAGCTCTCGGACCCCCTCCAGCCAGATGAACCGGCCGTCGTGACCGCCACGCCGCAGTCCGACGGCCGCCAGCGCGCCGATGACGCCCATGTGGTCCCCGGTGACGCCCTCGAGATGGGCGCCGTGGCGCCCGGCGAGCGCCAGGGCCATCTCGCGCGTCAGGATGCTCTCCTTGGCCCTGCGGCCGAACTCGATCATCTCGTCGGCGATGTCGTCGTACACAGCCAGGCACAGGCCGGCGTCCGACCCGTCGGCGCTCTCCGTCGCGAGGAACTCCCGGCAGAAGTCGCGCGTGTCGGTGAAAAGCGCGTCGTCGAGATCGACGTCGAGGCACGCCGAGCTGTTATGGGACGTGTACGGGATCGCCGGATGCACGAAGAGCTGGTGCCTCGTGATGCCCCGGACACGACCGAGCCCGGCCTCGAACAGGCGCCCCCCGAGCTGACGGGCGCGAAAGCCCGTGCCGCGGCTCTCGAGGTTGTCCGTGTCGTCGATGGCGATCAGGCAGCGCATGCGTGCTTCCGCGGCGAGACCTCGCCGATTGACCAGCTGGAGGTTACACCCCGCGGCCGGCGTCACCAATCGTGGGCACGCCACCAAAAACAAGGGGCGCCCTCGCGCCCCTCGCTTCCCCCCGAATCGCCGTGAGCTCAGGTCGGCGCTGTCGCGGACCGTCCCGTGGCCTCGTGCGTCGACCGGCCGCTGCCTTGCTGCACTTCGTCGAGCCAGACGCTGTGGTGCTGGCGCGCCCAGCCCTCGTCGACTGCGCCGGTGATCATGCCCTCGAGCGCGCCCTCGCTGCCGAGTGTGCCGAGGTAGATGTGCGCAACCACGGCGGTCGTGAGCACGAGTGCACTCACGCCGTGGACGATGTTCGCCGTCTGCATGGCAGCCCGCTCGAAGCCGAGGTTCGGGAACAGCAGGTAGAACCCAGAGATCACCAGGGCCGTGCCGCCGATCAACAGCACCCAGTAGTAAGCCTTCTCGCCGGCATTGGCGAAGCCCGCCGGCGGGTGACTGCTGCTGAAATATCCGCCGGCCTGTCTGAACCACTCGCGGTCGTAGGAGGCTGGGATGTTGTGGTGGAACCACTTCAGCAGCATCACGATCAGGCCGGCCGTGAAGGCGAGGGCGAGGTAGTCGTGGATGGGCTTGGCGATGCCGGCCCAGGCCGCGAAGCCCTCCTTGCCGAGCAACGGTATGAGCACCGACCGACCCCACAGCAGGCTGAACCCCGTGATGGCCAAGACGATGAACAGCACGGCCGTGTACCAGTGCAGCACGCGGTCGGACATCGCCCAGCGCAGCACCTTGCGGCCGGTGCGGTGCTCGAGCTTTGCGCCGCCCTTGGTCAGGTGATAGGCGAGCAGCGCCAGGATCATGCCCACGACCATGATCGCGCCCAGGATCATGACCGGTCCGTTGCGCACCTCGCGCCAGGTTTCGCCGCGGCTCTGGATCAGCACGCCCGTCTCCTGGCCGCGGACCGCCGTGTAGCCCGCTTCGGCGTTGCGGACGTCGCGCCAGTACTCCGAACGCGGGTTTCTGCCGTCGGCTTGGGCCTGCTCCGTACTCTCCTGCGCCTGGACGGCCGACGTCCAGATATACGCGGTCAGCGGCAGCAGCATGGCTCCCACGGCGATCAGGACGACGCTCCAGAGCATCGCCCTGAGATGCCTCGCACGGGTGACGGTTACGCTTCTTGACTCGCTCATTCGTTGTCTCCCGCAGCTGCCAGTGCCGACTGCGTCAGCGGTCCGTCTGGCCCTTCGTGAAGCGCTCCTGCAGCAGCGCCTTGTGCTCGGCCGTCGCGTGCATCGCCACCAGGGGATCCTTCGGCCCCTTGTAGACGCCTGGCTCGTAGACGGTCACGTCCGTCGCGCGGCTGCAACCCGTCGCCAGGACCGCCAGCAACGCCAGCGAGCCCAGCTTGAACATGACGCGAGTGCTCACACGTCCTCCTGGTACGCCGTCAGCCAGCCCCAGCTCTGCGGCCGGCCGCTGCGCTTGGTGACGCGTTCACGGTAGATGTCGGCAACCATGTCGCCGTCGCCCGCCAGCAGCGCCTTCGTGGCGCACATCTCGGCGCACATCGGCAGCTTGCCCTCGGCGATGCGGTTGCGGCCGTACTTCGCGCGCTCCTCTTCGGAGTTGTCCTTACCTTCGGGGCCGCCGGCGCAGAACGTGCACTTGTCCATCTTTCCGCGCACGCCGAACGCCTCCTTCTGAGGGTACTGCGGCGCGCCGAAAGGACAGGCATAGAAGCAGTAGCCGCAGCCGATGCAGAGGTCCTTGTCGTGCAGCACGATGCCGTCGTCGGTGGTGTAGAAGCAGTCCACCGGGCAGACGGCCGCGCAGGGCGCGTCGGTGCAGTGCATGCACGCCACCGAGATCGAGCGCTCGCCCGGCACGCCGTCCTCGAGCGTGACCACGCGGCGGCGATTCACGCCCCACGGCACCTCGTGCTCGTTCTTGCAAGCGGTGACGCAGCCGTTGCACTCGATGCAGCGCTCGGAATCACACAGAAACTTCATTCGAGCCATGATCGATGTCCCCTTAGGCTGGCGTGATCTTGCAGAGGGAGGCCTTCGTTTCCTGCATCGCGGTCACCGAGTCGTAGCCGTAGGTGAACGCGTTGTTGGCCGGCTCGCCGCGCACCCACGGCGCGGTGTCCTGCGGATACTTGCCCTCGAGGTCCTTGCCGTCGAACCAGCCGCCGAAGTGGTACGGCGTGAAGACGACGCCCTTGGCGACTCGCCGCGTGATCATGGCCTTCACCTTGATTCTTCCGCCCTCCGGGCCCTCCAGCCAGATCCACTGGCCGTCCTTGATGCCGATGTCGTTCGCGTCGCCGGGATTGATCTCCGCGAACATGTCCTGCTGCAGCTCCGCGAGCCACTTGTTCGAGCGCGTCTCCTCGCCGCCGCCCTCGTACTCGACCAGCCGCCCGCTCGTGTGGATCAGCGGATAGTCCTTCGAGTAGTCCTTGGCCTGGATCGACATGTACCGCGTGGGCAGGCGCCAGAAGCGCTTCCGATCCTCGTAGGTTGGGTACTTCGCGACCAGATCGTGACGCGACGTGTAGAGCGGCTCGCGGTGGATCGGCACGAGGTCCGGGAAGTTCCAGACGATGCAGCGCGCCTTGCCGTTGCCATAGGGCGCGCAGCCGTGCTTGATCGCGACGCGCTGGATACCTCCCGACAGGTCGGTCTTCCAGTTTTTGCCCTCGGCCGCCGTTTTCTCCTCGGCGGTGAGGTCGTCCCACCACCCGAGTTGCTTGAGCATGTCGGCGGTGAACTCCGGATAGCCATCCTCGATCTCGGAGCCCTTGCTCCAGGATCCTTCCGAGAGCAGGTTCCGGCCCTCGTACTCGACCCCGAAGTTCGCACGGAAGGGCATGCCGCCCTCGGCGACGGTCTTGCTGGTGTCGTAGAGGTTCGGCGAGCCCGGATGCTTCATCTCCGGCGTGCCCCAGCACGGCCACGGCAGGCCGTAGTAATCGCCGTCGCACGGGCCGCCCTCGGCCTTCAGCGTCGTCACGTTGAAGGTGTGCTTGTTCTCGAGGTGCAGCTTGAGGCGCTCCGGGCTCTGGCCGGTGTAGCCGATCGTCCACATGCCGCGATTGATCTCGCGCAGGATGTCCTCGATCAGCGGCTCCTCGCCGTTGACCTGGATGTGCTTGGTGAGCTGCTCCGCGAAGCCGAGCTTCTTCGCGAACTTGTACATGATCGTGTGGTCCGGCAGCGACTCGAACAGCGGCTCCATGATCTTCTCGCGCCACTGCATCGAGCGGTTCGACGCCGTCACCGACCCGGTCGTTTCGAACTGCGTCGCTGCCGGCAGCAGGTACACGCCGTCCTTGCGGTCGTGCATCACCGCCGAGTGCGTCGGGTACGGGTCTACGATGACGAGGAGGTCGAGCGCCTCCATTGCCTTCTTCATCTCGAATCCGCGCGTCTGGCTGTTCGGCGCGTGGCCCCACATGAACATCGCCTTGATCGGCGCCTTCTGCGCCATGTTCTCGGCGGGCTCGAGCACGCCGTCGATCCATCGCGACACGGTGATGCCGCGCAGGAACATGGCAGGCGTCTGGTCCTTGCCCTCCTCGTAGCTCGCCTGGTCGAAGCGCGACTTGAGCCACTCGAAGTCGACGTCCCAGACCTTGGCCCAGTGCTTCCACGCGCCCTCGGCCAGGCCGTAGTAGCCGGGCAGCGAGTCCGCCAGCACGCCGAAGTCGGTCGCGCCCTGCACGTTGTCGTGGCCGCGGAAGATGTTCGCGCCGCCGCCCGCCATGCCGACGTTACCGAGCGCGAGCTGCAGCACGCAGTACGCGCGCGTGTTGTTGCTGCCGACCGTGTGCTGCGTGCCGCCCATGCACCAGACGATCGTGCCGGGGCGATTCTCGGCCATGGTCTGCGCGGCGAGCTTGACCTGCTCTGGCGGCACGCCGGTGACGTCCTGCACGACGTCCGGCGTCCACTTGGCGACCTCGGCACGGATCTCCTCCATGCCGACGACGCGCTGGGCGATGTACTGCTTGTCTTCCCAGCCGTTCTCGAAGATGTGATACAGCATGCCCCAGATCAGCGGCACGTCGGTGCCCGAGCGGATCCGGATGTACTGGTCGGCGTGTGCCGCCGTGCGCGTAAAGCGCGGGTCGACGACGATCAGCTTGCCGCCGTTCTCCTTGCCCCGCAGCACGTGCTGCATCGCGACCGGATGGGCTTCCGCGGCGTTGCTGCCGATGAAGAACATCGTCTTGCAAAGGTGCATGTCATTGTAGGAATTGGTCATCGCGCCGTAGCCCCAGGTGTTCGCGACACCCGCCACCGTGGTCGAGTGGCAGATGCGCGCCTGGTGGTCGACGTTGTTGGTGCCCCACAGGCCCGCGAACTTGCGGTACAGGTACGCCTGCTCGTTCGAGAACTTCGCCGAGCCGAGCCAGTAGACCGAATCGGGGCTGTGCTTCTCGCGGATCTCGAGCACTTTATCGCCGATCTCCTCGATCGCCTGGTCCCAGGAGATGCGCTCCCATTTGCCGCCCGTGAGCTTCATCGGGTACTTGAGGCGCTTGTCGCCGTGGCCGTGCTCGCGTACCGCCGCACCCTTGGCGCAGTGGGCGCCGAGGTTGAAGGGCGAGTCGAAGTCGGGTTCCTGACCGGTCCAGACACCGTTCTGAACTTCGGCGATGACGCCGCAGCCCACGGAACAGTGCGTGCACACCGAGCGCTTGATGACGGTCTCGCCGTCGGCGGCCTCGCCGGAGGCGGCGTCGGCGCGCTTCATCATGCGCATGGACAAGGTCGTGGCGACGGCCGCGCCCCCGGCAGCGATTCCGGCCCCGCGCAGGAAGGTGCGACGGTCGACCGTGCGACCGAGCAGTCCGCCCGTGGTTGCCGCGGATTGGCCTGGTTCGAGGGTCTGCTTCTTGACCAGCTTCATCGCCGAGTCTCCCGGTTGGAGAGGTGAGTGCGCGTCTTTGCGGGCGGCGTGCCCGTCAGATCCGCGCCTTGTCGTAGTACTTCGAGACGTGCGCCGTCACGCGATAGCCCGCGGGCCGGGTTTCCTGCGACTTGGGCTCCGCTGCCGGAGCGGCGGCCACGGTACCCGCGGAGCCGGCGACAGCCGCGAGGCCGCTGGCAGTGGCGAGGTCACGCAGGAACTTGCGTCGGTCGGTCTTGGTGCTGCGCAGGTCTCGGATCATGGTCGTGCTTCCTCATGAGGGTGACGCGACGCCGGCTGCCGGGGTCGCCACCCGGAATGCCTGCGACTCGACGCCGATGAACTGTTCGCCCAGCTGTCCGACGGCCCGGTAAAACCGGGCCGACTTGGCTTGCTGCAGGTCACGGAAAAACTGCAGCAGCCACGTTTCGAGGTGCCGAGCGTAGAAATCGAACTGCCGCTCGAGCGGCGCGGGCACTTCGCCGGTGATCAGCAGCGCCATCGTGTCGCAGAGCGCCGCGGCGTGGTCCTCGGGCTCGTGCACGCCCGGCTGGCGCTCGATGCCGAGCTCGCGCAGGTCGCCGCGCAGCTGCGCGAGGGGCAGCTCCATCAGGAATCCGGTGAGATACCAGGAGCCGTAGGGAACCACTTCGCCGCGGCCGAGCCCGATGAAGAGGGCGTCATATTCCTGCCTCAGCTGCTCGAGGTCGGCGCGCGTCGCCGCGACCGCAAGCATCTGCCAAGAGGCCGCCAGCAGGCTGTCGTCGTCGGGTTCGGGGGAGATGCCGCGCAGGACTTCCAGCAGATCGGCGTTCGGCGCCGCGGCAAGCAGGTTGCCGAGCAGCGCGTAGAGATTGCCGCGGACGCGGTCCTCGTCGGTGAGTGCCGTCATGGCTGGCACCCTGGACGCTTCGGTCCTGACAGTGGAGAGAGGCAGCATCGGCCCGTCACTGAAACCAAGTCGATGTCTGACACAGCAAGATGCGGGCCAAGCCCGGGCGGCAGAAACGGTACGACAGGCTGTTCAATTCCGACGAAAGCCCATGAAATCCATGAGCGCTGCGACATTTTGTCGTGCCTTATTGTCAAAATGCCCCAGCGACGTTGTTCAACGGTCCTTGCGGGCCTCGGTCGTGAACAGATCCCGCACCCGGCAGTCTTCACACATCTGCAGCCGTCGGCGCGCCTCCTCGCTCTGGAACATCCAGTGTCCCTCGAGCTTGCGACTCAACTTGTCGAGCATCGCGCGCGTCGCGAACGGCTTGCCGCAGGAGACGCAACAGACCGGTTGCTCCTCGTGCAGGATCCTCGGGCGCTCACGGGCCTCCGGGTCGTGCAGCAAGCGTGCACTCAGCGTGATCGCATTCTCGGGACAGGTCCGTTCGCACAGGCCGCACTGCACGCAGTTCCATTCCCGGAAGTTCAGCTGGGGTAGCCCGCGTCCGTCCAGCAGCGCGTGCGTGGGGCACGACGAGACGCAGCTCATGCACAAGGTACAGGCCGCCGCGTTGACGCGTACCTCCCCGAAAGGCGCGCCGGCTGGCAGTGTGGTGACGCGCCGCGGTGCCGGGGCGCTCGATTGCAGGTGCTGCAGCGCGAGCCGCAGCGTGCCCCGCTTGTCAGCCAGCGGGGCGGCAAACGTCGCCGCGGGCTGGGACTGGGCGGCCGGCACGGCGGCGAGCGACTGGCGCGCCAGCGCCGGCTGATCGCCATTGACGATGCGCAGCCGACTCGGCTCGTAGCCCATTCCACCGAGGATCGCCTGCGCCGTCGCGAGTTGCTCCTGCAACGCCTCGATGACCTGCGTGGGTGTGCGGTCACAGGCGAGCAGGACCACGGTCCCGGCCCCATAGGCCAGGCACGCCAGCCAGACGTCCATGCCCACCGACCCGATCTCCTCGATCGCCACGGGCAGGATCCGCTCCGGCATGTCCGTGCCGAGGCCCTGCTCGAGCGTCGCCGCCGACGCCGAGTCGTGGAACAGCAGGCTAGGCGAGGTGCCGCCAGCCTCGCGGTAGTCGCGCAGCAGTCGGCGCAGTGCGCTCAGCAGGTCGCCGGCGGTCGGGTACGCGTAGGTCATCGCGCCGCTTGGGCAGGCGGTGGCGCAGGCGCCGCCGCCCTGGCACAGGTATTGATTCACCAGCACTTTCTCGCCGATCGAGACGATGGCCTCGGCCGGGCACACGTCGATGCAGCGCGTGCAGCCCCGCTTGCCGCTGCGGCCGTGCGCGCAGATCTCCGGGTTGTAGTTGAAGTACTTCGGCTTCTCGAACTCGCCGCGCATCTGCGGCAAGGCCTCGAGCAGCGCGGCGCGTGCGTCCTCGTCGGGCCCCGGCGCGTAGTAGCCGAGCGGCAGCATGGCCTGTCGCAGCAGCGGCGGCGTGCCGAGATCCACGACGAGGTCGAAGCGATCGACCGGCGGCGCGAGCATCGCACCGAGCGGCTGGGTCCGGCTGCCGGCCGCCAGCGTGACCGCGAAATCGCCCAGCGCGCCGCGGACCAGCGGCCGGCCGCCGCGCACGACGAACGTGCCGTCGACCTGGTCGACGTCGGGCACCGCATCGCCAGGCACGGCGACCGTGCAGTCGAGTTGACCCTGCAGGCCCCGAACCAGGTCCAGTGCCAGCGCTTCAGTGCCGATGACCAGGCATCGGCCGCGCGACACGAACTCGACCACGGACGCCGGTGCGACTTCCGCGAGGCGCAGGGCCGCGAGCGCGCGAGCGCGCGCGTGTCCGTCCGGTCCGAGTTCAGGCGGGAGCGTGGTCGTCATCGTCGTCCGTGCGGTCAGGGGGCAGGGCGGCGGGACTCTGCTGCGTTTCGTTGGATTCGCCTGCCGTCGCTGCCGCGACGGGCACCGGTGGCGGCGCGCCCTCCGTGTTCGCCACGAGTTCCCTGGCGAGCCGTTCGAGATGGTGGCGCATGTCGGCAGTCACGACGTCGCCCAGCGGCGGAAAGCTCGTGAAGTCGTCGCGATAGGTGTCGAGGCCGTCGAAGACGTTGAATTTCGGGCTGCTGAACAGCTTGCGCAGCGCGCGCTTCCTGAGAGCGGCGTCGACGCCGGGGGTCAGGAAGGCGCTGTAGTCGGAATCCTGGCCGAGTTGCTCGAGGTCGGGCAATTCCACCACGGGTGGCGGTGCGTCGGGCGATGCCTGCGCGGCCGCCTCGAGCGGCTCGGTGTTGCCCGGCGCATCCGGAGCGGGGTCCGGGCTGGACTCGCGCTCGCGAGCCTTCGCCTTGAGCCGCGACCAGCGTCCGAGGAACGATTCGTCGCCGGCGTCCTCGCCGGCGCGGTCACTGATCCGCTGCGATTCCCGCTCGCTCATTGTTCCTCGTGCGCCGACCAGTCCGAGCGCTTGCGCTTGCGCTTCTCCTGCGGGACGTGGTGTGCCACGACGAAGGCTTCGAGGTGCTGGTACACCTCGGGCGGAATCGGTGCGGAGAACACCCGGTCGTTCACCTCGACGCCCGAGCAGGCCTCGTCGTGATCGGCCGTGACGGCCTTGGGCACCAGCGCGCCCTGTTCGTCCTCGCAGCAGAGGACGTACAGCGAGGGCTGGTTGCCGGTGAGGTTGGCCCAGTAGCTCTCCGCAGCATCGCGAAACAACTCGACGCGCAGGCCTCCCCATAGAAAGTGCTGCTCGTCCTGGTCGCTGCGGATTGCCGTGCCGCGGGCGTCCCGGGCCGCAAGCTCCGCTCCCGCAACCACTCCGACGACGTGCCAGCTCGGGACTCGCCAGCCCTTGCCGGCGACCATCCTGCGGCCCATGACGACGGCCACGGGCAGGCTGACTTTGGGCCCAGCGGTCATTGCACGAGCTTCCACCTGGCGACCTGGACGGTCGGGCCGCTCCATTCTGCACCAGCCCGTGCGCAGCAGGAACGGATCTTGCACGACTCGACCGGCGGTGCGAGCGGTTGCTCGTTGCGCCGCAGGTCGAGCCCATCGAGGAGAGATTCGCACATGCCCGCCTCCAAGCCAGCGACCGGCGCGAGCGCCGTCGAAACCGCGGTTCAAGACGCACCGCGCTTCATGAACGTACGCCAGGTGGCTCGCTATCTGCAGGTCAACGAGAAGAAAGTCTATGCGCTGGTGAACGACGGGCGCATTCCCGCGACGCGCCTCACCGGCAAGTGGCTCTTTCCCCGCGACCTCGTGGACCAGTGGCTGCTCGAGTCCAGCCACGGCGGACTGCTCACCGACCGCATCGTCATCGCCGGCAGCGACGACCCGCTGCTGTACCGGGCGGTGACGCTGATGGCGGCGGAGCTGCAGGGTCGCGCACTGGTCAGCTATGCGGCCGTCGGCACGCAGCTCGGCCTGTCGGTCCTTGCACGGCGGCGCGCCGACGTCTGCGCGCTGCACTGGGGTCCGGACACCGAGAGCCTGCAGCGCCACCCGGCCCTGCTGCGGCAACACGTTCAGCACAAGGACTGGATCCTTGTGCGGCTCTGCCGGCGCGAGCAGGGCCTGATCATGGCGCCGGGCCTGTGGAGCGGCGACAGCCGCATCGAGCAGCTGTTCTCGTCCGAGGTGCGCTGGGTGGCTCGTCAGGAGGGTGCCGGCTCGCAGCGGTTCCTGCGCGAGATCATCGCCGAGCACCGGCTCGACCCGGCGGATCGCAGGACCACGGCGCGCGCGTACTCGGAGCGCGATGCCGCCGCCACGATCGCCACAGGCCAGGCGGACGTCGCGCCGGGCGTCCGGGCGGCGGCCGGCGAGTTCGGCCTCGAGTTCCTGCCGATCGGCTGGGAGGCGTTCGACCTGGCGATGCCGCGGGGCGTCTACTTCCGCACGCTGTTCCGCGGCCTGCTCGACGTGCTGCGCGCCGCCGAATGCCAGCGGCTCGCGCAGGTGTTCGGCGGTTACGACTTCGCCGAGCTCGGCAACATCGTCTGGACTCCGGAGGCCTCTCAGTCCATCGCGAGCTGATGCTCGATCGTGTGCCGCAGGTTGAGCTCCGGCACCTCCAGCACCATCACCGCGCGCAGCGGCTGCGAGGTGTCGAGCCGGCCATTGGCGAGCGCCGCGCGCACCGCGTTTTCGATCTCGATCTGCGAGGTGATGCCGACCATTTTCAGGAACTTGCGGATCTCCCCGGTGAACTTTTCGTCGTCAAAAGCCTGTCCAGACATGTCGCGGGTCTCCCGGTGTCGTGCCACTCGATACGATGCGCCGCTCAGGGTTCGTCGTCGTGCTCTCCGCTGGGTCCGAGCCTGCGCTCGAGGGTCTTGCGCGACACGCCCAGTTGCCGCGCCGTTGCCGAGCGGTTGCCCCCGTTCTGCGCCAGTACGCGCAGGATGTGCGCCTGCTTGACCTGCTCGAGCGTCCACTCGACAGGGTAGGCGCCCGGTTCGGGCTCCGGTGGGGCGGAATTCGCGCCCTGCTCCTCCTCGGGCGGACCGCCCATCAGCACGGCGCGCTCGACAAAGTTGCGCAGCTCGCGAACGTTGCCGGGCCAGTCCCTTTCGCAGAGGGCCGCAAGCTGCGCCGGGTCGAGCGCGACCGCCGTCATGCCGTACTCGTCGGCGACGCGCCGCATGAAGTGCTGCAGCAGCACCGGGATATCGTCGGGCCGTTCGCGCAGGTTCGGCAGCAGGATGTGGACCACGTTGAGGCGGTAGTACAGGTCTTCGCGGAACCTCCGCTCCTGCACCTGCTCGCGCAACCCGGGCTGCGCCGAAGCAACGATGCGCACGTCGATCGGCACTTCGCGGTCCGAGCCGACGGGCCGGATGCGGCTCTCCTCGAGGGCGCGCAGGAGCTTGACCTGCAGGTCACTGCGCATCTCGCTGATCTCGTCGAGGAACAGGGTGCCGCCCCGCGCCGTGACGAACAGTCCCTCCCGCTGCTG
>Ga0102851_10000286_pt1 | contig 24086 bp, 22 predicted proteins | sample Mud3Dept3metaG_FD_79558 | JGI IMG/M metagenome (GOLD analysis project Ga0102851, IMG submission 79558) | Freshwater wetland microbial communities from Ohio, USA, analyzing the effect of biotic and abiotic controls - Mud 3 Core 4 Depth 3... | ecosystem: Environmental > Aquatic > Freshwater >... | reverse complement strand
GTGATTGATGCAGATGCGTTAAATTTGCTTTCTTCGCGTCATGAATTAATGTTGCATTTACCTGCTGACAGCATTTTAACACCACATCCCGGAGAATTAGAAAGACTCATAGGACATTATGATCACCCGGAAGAAGTTCTGGAAAAGCAAATTGAATTCTCAAAAAAACACAAAGTATTTATTTTGCAAAAAGGTGCTTATTCCAAGTTGACAACTCCGGATGGAGAAATTTTTATTAACTCAAGTGGGAACGCAGGAATGGCCACTGCCGGAACAGGAGATGTTTTAACCGGAATCATTGGTTCATTTCTTGCACAGGAATATTCGCCAAAAGATGCTGCGATTAATGGAATGTACATTCATGGTTCTGCTGCCGATTTAGTAAAACGACAACACGGAGAGCGTGGAATGATTGCATCTGATTTAATAGAAGCGCTTCCGCAGGCTTTAAATTTATTTTAGGATCCTATTTCCATTTTTAGAGAATTCTTCGAAGGATCCCAACAGAATAGATCGGGGATCACTTCATTTTTGAAGCGAGCATCCTTAAAAACAGTTTGCCTTTCTTCTTTTTTCTTGATAAAAAAGAAGCAAAAAATCAAGGGCCGCAAAACGCGCCTGCGACTATACTCGCAAATGCAAAGTTCGGCCGGGTGATCTCCGATAACCATTTAATTCAAATTTATGCGCCTCCAGCGGAGCTACTCGGTCTCACTAAGCATTCGCTTCGTCTAATCTTGTCACGTTTTGATGCCCGCGTAAAGTCGACCAAATAATGATAAAATCAGTTGTTGTACTTTTAAAAAATACAGTTAAATATTTTTGGTAGATGCGAAAAGTGCTATAATTTAATACAGTGCTCCCTTTAAAATGTCACTGATCACAGATCGGTCACTACAGATTCCTTTCGGAAATTAAAATCTGAAAACCATTCCAACATTTACTCCGAAGGCATACATTTTATGATTCATCGAAATTGTTTTGGTTGAATAAGTATTTAATAAATTCCGGCGAAATTCAGGATAGATTGTAAATCCAACATACTTAACATTATAACATAAACCAAAACCGGCGCTCAGCATAAGATTAAAAGAAGCAAAACCACTTTTGAGAATTTCCTGGTCACGCACAACTGCAATGCTATCTTCGGTTATATAATTGCTGTTATAACGTATATTTAAAATATTCAGCGGAGCAATTCCAGCAAAAGCAAAAAACTGCAATTTTTCACCATAAACAAAACGAAGGCGCACAGGCAAACCGACTTGCATATAAGTATTTTTGTACGTAAAACTTGAATCCGTTAAACTATCCTTGAAAGAATAATTTTCGCTGTGTCCGAAATAGGAGATTCCTATATCAAGGTGAACATGTTTGCTAAGTTCCATTATTAAACCTGCATTGATACCACTGTTGAATCCTGACGTTTGATTTTCCCACTCTTTGTAAAATCCGTTGCTTGAACCGTCAACAAATGTTCTGTCAGAATATTGAAATAATCCTGTGAGGTAAAAATTTGTTCCGGTTAAACTGTCTTCAGAAAATGAACTTTCTTTTTCAGGTTTTATTTTTTTTACAATAGTATCTTTCTTTTCAGGATCAACGTTTCCGTTTGTAATTTGCGCAGATGAATTAAAACCGGCAATAATAAAACATAAAGCAAAAAGCACTTTTACAAATGACAAGCGAAAGCATTTTGACATATATTTGATGTACATATTACAAAATTAATCATAATGGCGATAGTTCGTGTATCTTAAACGAAAATAGAAGCAGGTTTTCTTCTCCAAAATTATACCAGTGAAAAATATTAAATTCAAATTTATCTATTGATAACAACTGACTTTGGACAAATAAAAAAACAAAAATTATGAGAATTACTTTTAATTCGCCCGTCATTTTAACCTTTTCAATTATTTGCGCATGTGTCTATTTCCTCACCGGTCCAATGGGAATATTATCTGATGCATTTACTTTGCTTCCGGAATGGAATTTGTCAAGTCCGACCTGGTATTTCAGGTTATTCTCACATACAATCGGCCACGCCAGTACGGAACATTTAATGGGGAATTTGGCTTTTATACTTTTAATCGGACCAATTGTAGAAGAAAAATACGGCTCAAAAAATCTAATTATCATGATGCTTTCAACGGCTTTGGTAACCGCACTCCTGCATCTTTTGTTCTACGATAATGGCCTGCTTGGTGCAAGTGGTATCGTTTTTATGCTGATATTAATTGTATCGCTTGTTAATTTCAGGAACAAAGAAATTCCGTTAACGTTTATTTTAGTTGTTATTATTTTTATCGGGAAAGAAGTGTTGAGCAGCTTTGAAAATGACGGTGTATCACATTTTGCGCATATTATTGGAGGAATTGTTGGGGCAGCATTCGGATTTGCTTTAGGTGGCAAGTCTGTTAAATAGTGTTTACCTTTTTATTATCGCAGAAGGACTTAGGTAATAGCCTCATTTTTTACTATTTTTGATACTTCACAAATTGAATTATGGAAAAAATATCAGACAAAGAAGGTGTTGATTTATTGGTAAAAAAATACAATGAATTAAAAAGCGAAATTCATAAAGTCATTGTTGGGCAGGATGAAGTTGTGCAGCAAGTTCTGATGTCAATTTTTAGTAATGGTCATAGTTTACTGGTTGGCGTTCCCGGATTGGCTAAAACATTATTGATTCAAACGATTTCTGATTCATTGGGATTGAGTTTTAAACGAATTCAATTTACACCGGATTTAATGCCTTCTGATATTATCGGTTCTGAAATTTTAGATGAAACAAGAAATTTTAAATTTATTAAAGGACCCGTTTTTGCAAACATCGTTCTGGCAGATGAGATCAACAGAACTCCGCCGAAAACACAGGCTGCGCTTCTTGAAGCAATGCAGGAAAAAACCGTAACAGCCGCAGGACATCGCTACGAATTAGACAAACCATTTTTTGTTCTGGCAACACAAAATCCGATTGAACAGGAAGGTACATACCCATTACCGGAAGCGCAATTAGACCGTTTTATGTTTAATATTTGGGTAGATTATCCAACTTACGAAGAAGAAATTTCAATCGTAAAAAATACAACTACAGATATTAGTACAAAACTAAAACCGATTCTTCATGGTGATGAAATTATTTATTTCCAAAATCTTATCAGACGAATTCCTGTGCCGGATGCAGTGTATGATTATGCTGTAAAACTGGTCGGAAAAACAAGAAAAAATTCTGCACTGACGCATGAATTAACGACTAAATATATTGAGTGGGGCGCTGGTCCAAGAGCATCGCAGTACCTTGTGATCGGTGCAAAATGTTACGCTGCAATCCGAGGAAAATATTCACCGGATATTGAAGATGTAAAAGCAGTTGCCTACCCGATTTTAAGACACAGAATTGTAAGAAATTACAGAGCAGAAGCAGAAGGATATACAATTGAAAAAATCATAAGTGAGTTGATGAAATAAATTCTGATTTCTGTGGAAAGATCAGAACATCTTAAATATTGCACAACCTGCACCAAGAGAGAATTTAATAAAACAAAGGGCGTCGTCTGTTCATTAACGAATGAATGGGCTGATTTCAATTCCATCTGTAAGGATTATAAGTTCGATGTTTATTTAGAACAATTCGAAAAAAGACGGGAGGCAGAAAAATCCATACGTTATGCTGAAGACAATCTTTTTGGACTAGCAAAATTCGGGCTGACTAAAACAATTCTGTCTGGCGTCGTCATTACAATTGCCGGACTTATTTGGCTTACCGCAGGTTTAAAAGTGGGCCTTATTTTTTATTATCCAGTCGCCTTGATAATTTCCGGATTGGTTATTCTTATAAAAGGTTTCTTCACGGAATTGCGAAAACCTAAGAGAAAAAAAACGAATGATAACATTATCGATAATGAATCCTAGAGAAATGAAATCGGTTTGATTATTAGATATACATCGGTTTTTATAAGATCAATTGGTTCATATCAAGCAAAAGCGCTATCTTAGCCCTTCCTAAAATTTCAAACCAATGAACGCCCTAACAGCAATTTCACCCATCGACGGAAGATACCGTGACAAAGTTGAAAAACTTGCCGAATATTTTTCTGAATACGCTCTGATCAAATATAGGGTGATGGTAGAAATTGAATATTTTCTTGCTCTAACTGATCTTGATATTTCAGTTTTGAAAGATTTTCCAAAGAAAAAATCACAGGAACTTCGCAACATCTATGTCAAATTCACAGAGAAAGATGCGCAAAAAATTAAGGACATTGAGAAGACAACAAATCACGATGTAAAAGCGGTTGAGTATTTCATTAAAGATAAGATTGATAAACTTGGATTAAAAAAATACGAAGAGTTTATCCATTTTGGTTTGACGTCTCAAGACATTAATAATACAGCGATTCCAATTTCAATGAAAGATGCGATTTATGAAGAATATCTTCCGCTTCTTGATGAATTGATTCACACATTAAATGATTATGCACAGGCGTGGAAAAATATTCCGATGCTTGCCAGAACGCATGGCCAGCCGGCTTCTCCGACGAGACTAGGAAAAGAGTTTTACGTTTTTGTTGAACGATTGGATGTACAAAAAAGGCAATTATTAGCAGTTCCTTTTTCCGCAAAATTTGGCGGCGCAACCGGAAATATGAATGCGCATTTTGTAGCTTTTCCAAAAATTGATTGGGTGAGATTCGCGAATACTTTTGTGAATAATACTTTGCAAATCGAACGCAGTCAGACAACAACTCAGATTGAACATTATGATAATGCCGCTGCACTTTTTGATGCGCTAAAAAGAATCAACTCAATTGTTCTTGATCTTGACCGCGATTTGTGGACGTATATTTCAATGGATTATTTCAAACAAAAAATTAAAAAAGGAGAAATCGGTTCTTCTGCAATGCCGCATAAAGTAAACCCGATTGACTTTGAAAATTCAGAAGGAAATATTGGAATTGCGAATGCTTTGTATGAACATCTTTCTGCAAAATTACCGGTATCACGATTGCAGCGCGACTTAACAGATTCAACTGTTTTAAGAAATGTCGGAATGCCGATTGCGCATACAATAATTGCATTACAATCAACACTAAAAGGTCTGAGTAAACTTGTACTTAATGAAGCAAAATTGAATGCGGATCTGGAAGACAATTGGGCCGTTGTTGCCGAAGCTATTCAAACAGTATTACGACGCGAAGGATTTAAAAACCCTTACGAAGCGCTGAAAGATTTGACAAGAACAAATCAATCAATCACTAAAAAAAGCATCTCCGGTTTTATTGAAACATTGAAAGTTTCTGAGAAAGTGAAAAAAGAATTGAGGCTAATTACTCCGCAGAATTTTACGGGGATTAATATGGTGGATTAGGAGTGCCTAACCTTTGATTTCGGCGGAGTTTATCCTGACGAAGGAAGGACTCAATCGCCGGTTTGAGAGTTTTTTCTTAATATTCAAATAAGTTGATGATGTCGCTCAATCGGCTGTTTGAGAGTTTTTCTTAATTTTTAAATAAGTCGATACTATCGCTCAATCGGCGGTTTGAGGATATTCTTAATTCTAAAACTATTGATGTTTGTTGCCTTTGAGTCGGTTCGGTAAAATTCATTTATTATTTTGAATTATCTTCGGTCAACCAATATTTAGCTTTTCTTTCATCGCTGATTTTTCAGAATCTGATAAATGATTTTGCGTTTCATGTTTGTGTAGACCTTTTAAAATTCGCGCTAAAATTTTAGAATCTGATTCGTATTTTTTGCAGAGTTTACAAATGGCTAAATGAAATTTCAGGCTGAGTTTTTCCCAAAGCGAGATTTTACTCACATTGCGTTTTTCGATAATATAGGACGCTTTTTTACAACTCATTTCTAAGTGTTCAACCATTTTTTTTCCAGACACTCCCGCAGCTGCAATTTTGCCCGATGCATAATAACCCAAAGGTTGGACGGAGTAATATCATATTCATTACAAACTTCATCAGTTCCTTTTTCTTCAATCAATTTATCGATTACAATTCCCTTCCATTTCCCGGGGAGTTGTCCGACACAATCTGTAATCGCTTCCTGCAATTCACGATTTTCAATATCTTCTTCAAAATCCGCGTAATTCCCTTTAGGAGCAGCCTCCGGAATCCAATGCCCTACTCTTCCTTTCTCTGCAAAATAAGATGAAAGTGGTTTTGTTTTTCGTGCCTCTTGCTGACGATAATAATCAATAATCTTTCTTTTTAAAATAGAAAACAACCAGGTTTTGACAGAACTTTTTTCTTCAAAATTTTCTAATGCTTTTAATCCTGAAATAAAAGTTTCCTGGACAAGATCTTTTGCCAAATCAGGATCATCAACTCGCGCCAAAGCAAAATTATACATGGCGTCGGCGTAATCGTCGACCCATTTTGAGGTATCTATATTTTTTGTTGATACTGACATTGATTCTTTTCAAAATTAACAATTTCACGAGAACTTTTTGATACCAAAATTTCATAACGTTAACTAACCTCAATTTATAAGTATTGTGTACATTTCTATTTGATGGAACGCTGATAACGCTGATTTTTGTATGATAAAAAACATGATTTTTATTAGTCGCGAAAAAAAAATCATTCGAAAATAGAAAACTAACTAAGATCAATTTGACATCAATTTGAATACCAGTAAGAGTAAAAATGAAAAGCAACACTTGAATTCCAATTCAAATGTTTCAGTAATTCGCAAAACAATTTAAAAATACGGAATGTTTAGAGAAGGAAAAAAGCAAAAAGAAGCAATAGCGAAATTCAAATCTTACCTTTGCATCATGGAATTAAACGAGATTAACGAATTCAAATCACACTCAAAGCTCAGCGAAAAACTTACAGCTTTTGGTTTTACAAAAACCTTTGCAGAAGGAGATGTTATTCTGAATGAAAATTCTTATATCAAAGCTATTCCGATTGTAACGAAAGGCGCAATAAGAGTCATGCAAACAGATGAAGCCGGTCGTGAACTTTTACTTTATTATATCAAAACAGGTGAAAGTTGTATCATGTCATTCTTAGGAGGTATTCATAATGATACCAGCAAAATAAAAGCCATTGCCGAAGAAGAAACCGAAATTCTTTTTATTCCGATTGAAAAGGTAAGTCTGCTCATCAAGGAAAATCCTGAATGGTTAGATTATATTTTCAGATTGTATCACAAACGTTTTGAAGAATTATTAGAAGTAGTAAACGCAATAGCGTTCAAAAAATTAGACCAACGCCTGCTTGAGTTTATCAAAACAAAATGTGAACTCACCAAAAGTAATACGATTTTTATCACGCATGAGCAATTGGCGAATGAGCTGGGCACAGCGCGTGCAGTAGTTTCCCGACTTCTTAAACAAATGGAAGATGAAAACCTTGTAAAACTCGGTCGAAGTAAAATTTCCCTTGTGTAACAAAAGTAGCTGTGCGTTCTTTTTTATAGAATGATCTTTGTGCTGTAAAATAAAGCTAACAAATCAACGCTGTTAAAATGAACTTCGTACTAAAACATAAACTTATCTTAATCGGTATTATAACAGGTGCAATTGGCGGATACCTCTACTATTATTTTGTAGGGTGCGCAAGCGGATCCTGTTCCATCACTTCAAAACCGCTGAACAGTATTTTATATGGCTCACTGATGGGCGGCTTAATTTTCAATATCTTTCAAAAAGAAAAACCAACCCACCAACGCTAAGGCTTCGGTGGATAAAAAAACAAACTAAAATGAACTTAGAAAAAATTATCAAAGAGAAACAAGGTACAATAGTGGATGTGCGCACTCCCCAGGAATTTAGCGGAGGAAATGTTGCCGGCTCAATCAACATTCCTTTGCAGGAAATTCAGCGAAGAATGGATGAACTGAAATCCTTAAAACACCCGCTGGTATTATGTTGCGCATCAGGCGGACGAAGTGGCCAGGCAACACAATTTTTATCTCAACAAGGAATTCAATGTTATAACGGAGGTTCCTGGTTAGATGTAAATTATTATCAATCTTAAAAAAACAAACGTTATGATAGACAGAATTAAAAAACTATTTGGTGGCGGACCACAAGTTGATTATGCCGCATTGGTAAAACAAGGCGCTATTATTTTAGATGTTCGCAGCAAAGGCGAATATGCCGGAGGACATATAAAAGGCTCAATCAATATTCCGGTTGACCAACTTGGAAGTAACCTGGGCAAATTGAAAGACAAAAACAAAACGATTATTACTTGTTGTGCATCAGGAATGAGAAGTGCTTCAGCAAAGAGTATTCTATCTTCGGGCGGTTATACACAAGTGCATAATGGTGGCGGATGGAACAATTTACAAAGCAAGCTCAGATAAAATGAAAGCACGAATTCTGACGGGCTGGACCTTTGCAAGAGTATTATATTTTGCAATCGGAATTTTTCTCATTATCCAATCAGCGATGGATAAACAATGGATTGGCGTACTGGCGGGAACTTATTTTGCCTCGATGGGATTATTTGCATTCGGCTGCGCCTCGGGAAATTGTTATGGAGGAAATTGTGCAGTTGAACCTGAACAAAAACAAGAAAACAAAAATTAAAAAAACACTATGAAATCTATCTTTAAAGTAAGTACACTATTTATGGCTATTCTGCTCTATAGTTGTGGAAATGTACAATCACAAAACACAAAAACGGTTCTTTCTGTCACAGAATTTTCCGAACAAATCAGTACCAATACATCGGCCGTCATAATCGACGTACGAACGCCGGCAGAATTTTCTCAAGGTCATCTGGAAAAAGCCAGGAATATTGACTGGAACGGAAACGATTTTGACAAACAAATTTCAACACTCGACAAAACAAAACCTGTTTATGTTTATTGCAAAAGCGGAGCCCGAAGTGCGGCAGCTGCAAAAAAAATGCGCGACTCAGGCTTTACAGAAGTCTATGAGTTAGATGGTGGAATTTTGAAATGGCAGGCGGCTAAACTTTCTACAACCACTGCGTCAAATTAAAATTAGTACTTGACATTTGTACTAATTTATTTAGAAGATAACTTAAAAAACCGGCTGATAAAAGTCTCCGGTTTTTTTTTAAATTAAAAGTTGTACTTTCGGGTAACTTTCCGTATATTTGTTTCATTAAGGAGATGGAAAAGTTTAGAACCGTAATTACATATAAACATTACTTTGAAGAATTTCTGTCAAAGCAAAAGCCAAAAGTCAAAGAAAAAATTGCTTGGACTTTTTTGCTGATTGAAGATTTGAAACAAATTCCTGAGAATTATTTAAAACATATTGAAGGGACTAACGGGCTTTATGAAATCCGGATTCAATTTGGAAATGACATTTTCAGAATTTTCTGCTTTTTCGACAAAGGAAAATTGGTGATTTTGGCAAATGGTTTTCAGAAAAAAACTCAGAAAACCCCGAAACAGGAAATCTCAAAGGCACTTAAAATAATGGACGAATATTATGAAGACAAAAAAAAATAACACGAAAACCCTTGCTCAGCTTATCGATGAGCAATACGGTAAAAAAGGAACTGCAAAGCGTACAAAATTTGATGAAGGATATGAAGCATTTAAATTAGGCGCAATGATTCATGATGCGCGCATTGAAAAAGGAATGACACAAGAAGAACTTGCGGAAAAATGCGGCACAACAAAATCTTATATATCACGAATTGAAAATAATATTAAGGAAGTAAGGATCTCAACATTGCAAAGAATTGTAGAACTTGGATTTGGCGGGCAGTTGCAGGTTTCTATTAAGCTTTGAGAATAATGGATGATAACAAAAAACTAGATGAGGCACTTGGGTTTCTTCGCAAAATGGGAGAATATTCTGATGGCAGCTTTCTATGGTACGATTATCCAGAAAATGACGAAAAGGATTCAGAAGGGAAAAGTACATGCGTCAATTTTAGAAATAAACCTGAGCTTAAAGAAGAAGATACTCGGCTGGCCGTTTATTTGAAACAAATAGGAGTTCCCGAATCGGAGATTTATCCGATTATTTTTCATCTCATCGATGATGAATACGTAAAAGGAACTCCAGGCAGCACAAAATCACCTTATAAACCAAGTCAGATAAAAATACTGTTTAGCGGTATACTTTTATTAAACAACAATGGTTATCATGGATTAAGAATTCATGAACTAGAACAATTAAAAAGAGAAAAAGATCTTATAGATTCCTCTATTAGGGCTGCCAACGCTGCGGAAAAATCTACAGCAAATCAACAAAAATCTGATTATCGAACTTTTTTTATTGGTATCGTTGGTGCTGTTGTGGCTGCAGCCGCACTTACTATATCGATCCTGATGTACAATAAATCGGAGAATGTCATTGACCTCAAACCAATTGAAAAAGGTCTGCAAAAAATAGAGCAGAAGCTCAACTTGATAAGTTTACCATCAGATAAAACGAAAGAAACTCTCGATACCCTTTCCGATTAAAACTATTTGCAAAAGAGGTCTGCGAAAAATTCTCACAAAAATCTGCTCAAAAAATTCGTACTTCGTCACTCATACTTCCCAATTCAATTCACCCCTGATTCACAGCATCCGATAAACAATACTCATTTTTATCAATCAACTTAACAGCGATTAACTGGCGCGCATCTTTTGTATTGAACGGTTCAACTTTTGTGAATCTTTTTAAACCCATCAGCATCATTCGCAATTCATCTTCTGTTACAAATGATATTACTGCATCTTTACCTGCTTTATAAATTCTGTCGGCGGCATCTGAAATGTATGTTTTAACGATTGCAATGTATTCCTGGCAGGCTGCTTCGCCCTTTGCTTTTATCATTTTTTCTACACGCAGTAAAACAGATTCTGCAACGTAAACGTCGTTCAACATGTCTGCAACATTCATCAATACTTCCTGCTCCTTTGTCAATGTTGCCATCAATTTTTGAACAGCTGATCCGGCAACCATGAGTGTCGCTTTTTTGAAATTTTTGAGGTAATTTTTTTCCGTTTCAAATAGTGCACCGGAACTTTCAATAGCATCAGCAATACTCATCAATTCACTCGCAACGGCCATGGCAGGTCCCATTAAATCCAATTCACCTTTCATCGCTTTTTTCAAAACCATTTCAACTGTTAACAGCCTATTAATTTCATTTGTTCCTTCAAAAATTCGATTAATTCGCGCATCGCGATAAGCTCTTTCAACGGGAGATTCTGCAGAGAAACCCATTCCGCCATAAATCTGTAAAGCCTCATCAACACAATAGTCCAACGTTTCTGATCCAACAACTTTTAACATCGCACATTCAGGTGCAAATTGTTCTATTCCTTTTAGTGTTGCTTTTTGTTTATCCATTCCGCCGGCCATATAACTTTCTATGGAAGCTTCTATGTCAAAAGCCAAACGATACGATGCAGATTCAAGTGCAAATGTTCGTATTGCCTGCTCACCGAGTTTATAGCGGATTGCTCCGTATTTTGAAATTGAGCGACCAAACTGTTCTCGTTCATTTGCATATTTTACTGAATGACTAATGGCTTCTTTTGATCCACCTAAAACACCTCCGGCTAATTTAATTCGTCCAATATTTAAAATGTTCAGTGCAATTTTAAACCCTTGATTTCTTTCGCCCAATAAATTTTCTGCAGGAATTTTTACATTATTAAAAAAGACTTGTCGTGTTGACGAACCTTTAATTCCCATTTTTTTCTCTTCGGCATTTAATGTAATTCCTTCGAGGTTTGCTTCAACAATAAATCCTGTCAGATTTTCGTCATTATCAATTTTTGCAAAAACGGTAAAAATATTTGCGAAGCCTGCATTTGTGATCCACATTTTTTGACCGTTAAGGATATAATGTTTTCCATCTTCTGTCAATTTTGCTTTTGTTTTTCCGGAATTTGCATCAGATCCTGAACTCGGTTCAGTCAAACAATACGCGGCTTTCCATTCACCTGACGCAAGTTTTGGAATGTACTTTTGTTTTTGTGCATCTGTTCCGTAATATAAAATTGGCAGCGTTCCAATACCTGTGTGGGCTCCGTAAGCAACAGAAAAAGAATGACCTCTTCCGGTATATTCAGTCGCCAAAAGTGATGTCGGAAAATCAACTCCCATTCCACCATATTCTGTTGGAACAGACATTCCCAACATTCCAAGTTCGCCGGCTTTATCCAATAATTTTGGCATTAAGCCTGCTTCCATTGAATCGATCCGATCTAAATTTGGAGTCACTTCCGCCTTAATAAAATCGAGACAAGTTTGCGCAATCATTCGTTGCTCTTCGTTATAATCTTCAGGTGTAAATATGTCTTCGCAATTTGTTTCACGAATAATAAATTCTCCTCCTTTAATTGCCTTTTTTGTTTCCATCTTTTTTTTGTTTTTATGCGCCGTAGGTTTATTACAGCAATTCTCTTTTACAATTCTTTATACATTAATTTATGAGGACCAATTACCGGTACATCATATATATCTCCTAAAACTTTAAAATTTATTTTTTCATAAAATCCCGTTGCTCTTAATCTTGCATCGCACCATAATAATTTAATGCCGCGACTTTTTAATTCTTCAATAGCTTTTTCAATAATTTTTGATCCTGTTCCTGTGCCCTGAATTTCCGGATCCGTCGCCATTGCTCTTAATCTGTATTGATTTTTTTCTTCAAATTTTGAATTGATATCAATGATAAAAGTTGATGTACCTACTACTTTTCCTTCTTTAATTGCACCCATGTGAAACGTTGTTTCATCAGTATCAACGGGTAATGTACATGCTTCAATTGTTTCTTTATGCGGCCATAAAACTTTCAATCGCAATGCGCGAATGTCATTTGGTTTGACCATTTTTATTTCAATTTCTGAATTCATTTTTTTAAAAAACTTCAATCACTCCTGCAGCGCCTTGACCGGTACCAACGCACATACTTACAATTCCGTATTTCTTTTTTCTTTTTTTCAATTCATTAATTACCTGTACGGATAATTTTGCACCCGTGCAACCGAGTGGATGACCCATTGCAATTGCACCTCCGTTTACATTTACGATTTCAGGATTTAATCCTGTTTCACGAATTACAGCGATTGATTGTGATGCAAACGCTTCATTCAATTCTACTAAATCAATATCCTGCATTTTTAATCCTGCCATTTCAATTGCACCCGGAATTGCTTTCACAGGGCCAATTCCCATAATTCGCGGTTCTACACCAACAACTTTGTAAGAAGCAAGTCGTGCAATTGGTTCAAGATTTAATCTTTTCACCATTTCTTCCGACATCATTAAAACAAATGCTGCACCATCAGACATCTGAGAAGAATTTCCTGCAGTCACTGATCCCATTGCATCAAAAACCGGTTTTAATCCTGCTAATGCTTCATATGTTGTTTCCTTTCTTGGTCCTTCATCTTGTGCAACAACATTTATTTTTTCAGCGCGTTTTCCATTTGCATCAAGAAAAACTTCTGTGACATTTATTGGAACGATGTCCTCAAGAAATCTTCCTTCAGCTTGTGCTTTTATTGCTTTTAAATGTGACTGTAAAGCAAACTGATCCTGTTCTTCGCGCGAAACTTTAAATTGTGTTGCAACTGCTTCTGCCGTTGTTCCCATTCCCCAATACCAATCCGGATGTGTAGCTGAAACTTTTGGATTTGGAACTACTCTCCATCCTCCCATTTCAATTGCAGACATTGATTCTGTTCCTCCGGCAATAATACACTCAGCCATTCCGGATTCAATTTTTGCTTTCGCGATTGCCATTGATTCAAGTCCGGAAGAGCAATAACGATTGATTGTCATTCCCGGAACTTTATCCGTATCTAATCCCATCAATGAAATTAAACGCGCGACATTTAATCCTTGCTCTGCTTCGGGCATTGCATTTCCAACAATAACATCATCAATATCTTCTTTGTCTAACTGCGGAACTTGCGCCATTAAATGTTTAATTACATCTGCCGCCAAATCATCCGGGCGCGAAAAACGGAACCCTCCTTTTTTTGCTTTACCAACTGCGGTACGATAGCCTTTTACTATATATGCTGTTCTCATTTTATAATTAATTTCTTAAAATTTTTCCTTTTGTAACGATTGATTGAATTCGTTCGAGCGTTTTCTTTTTTGTGCAAAGATCGAGGAATGCTTTTCTTTCAAGATCTAATAAATATTGTTCATCAACTTCTGAAACTTCTGATAAATCTCCACCGGCTAAAACAAATCCTAACTTTTCAGAAATGTAATGATCGTGTTCTGAAATGTAGTGACCTTCTTTCATTGTCCCTGCTCCAACGTGAACAATACCAAGCGCTTCCTGGCCTAATACTGTAATGTTTTTTGGTTTTACGGGTTGCGTATATCCACTGTTATAAAGAGATAAGCAAGCTTCTTTTGCACGCGTTAATTGATAATCTCTGTCGATAACAATTTCATCAATTCCTTTTCTCAGATATCCTAATTCAAATGCTTCTTCTGCAGACATAGAAACTTTTGCCTGGCCAATTGTAAGAAAACTATCGCGGAACCTGTTGATGCGAACATCACCTGATTTTAAATTATCTGAAATTCTTTTTGCGAATTCTTTTGTTCCGCCGCCTCCGGGAATTAATCCAACACCGAATTCAACTAGTCCCATATAAAGTTCTGCATGAGCTACAACTTTATCTGCGTGCATTGACATTTCGCAACCACCGCCAAGCGCCATATTATGTGGTGCAACAATTACAGGACAAGCAGAATATCTGACGCGCATCATTGTATCCTGGAATTGTTTAATTGCCATATTTAATTCATCGTAATTCTGATCAGCGGCCATCATAAAAATCAAACCAACATTTGCGCCGGCTGAAAAATTTTGACCGTTATTATAAATCACGACTCCTTTGTATTCTGTTTCTGCAAGATCAATTGCTTTATTAATTCCTTGTAAAACTCCGCCACCAATTGTATTCATTTTTGTGTGGAATTCAATATTCAAAATTCCATCTCCCAAATGTATAATATGACAGTCTGCATTTTTCCAAACTGTATTTGATTCACGAAGATTATCCAAGAAAATAAGATCTTCTGTTCCCGGAATTGTTTTGTAAGATGCCGAAGAAATATCGTAGAATTTTTTTGAGCCGTTTTCAATTTTATAAAATGATTTATTTCCGGCCGCTACCATTTTAGAAACCCATTCTGCGGGAACTTTTCCATGTTCTTTCATCACAGCAATTCCATTTTCAATACCAAGAATGTCCCATGTTTCAAATGGCCCAAGTTCCCATCCGAAACCGGCTTTCAGGGCATCATCAATTTTATAAATCTCATCTGTAATCTCAGGAATTCTGTATGAAACGTAAGAAAATAATCCTGAAAATAATTTTCTGTAAAATTGTCCGGCTTTGTCTTGCGCACCTAATAACATTTTTGTTCGCGCGGCTAAATCATCGACAGATTTTGTTTGATCAAGAATTGGAAAGTTTGATTTTTTCTTTGGTTCGTATTCAAGTGTTTTAAGATTGAGAGACAGAATTTCGCTGTCATTTCCTTTCACAACTTTTTTATAGAAACCTTGTTTTGTCTTTGAGCCGAGCCATTTATTCTCCACCATTTTACTTACGTATGCGGGAAGTTTAAACTGATCTTTTTCTTCATCATTGGGAAGATTGGCGGCTAAACCATTAGCAACGTGAACTAATGTGTCCAGTCCAACAACGTCGCAAGTTCTGAATGTCGCAGATTTTGGCCGACCTAAAACGGGACCCGTTAATTTATCAACATCATCAATACTTAGATCCATTTCTTCAACAACATGAAAAAGTGACATGATTGCATAAACACCAACCCTGTTCGCAATAAATGCAGGAGTATCTTTACACAAAACAGTTTTCTTTCCTAAAAAGCGCGCGCCGTAATGCATTAAAAAATCAATGACAGATGGATCAGTTTTAGGCGTAGGAATAATTTCAAGTAATCTTAAATACCTGGGAGGATTAAAAAAGTGCGTTCCGCAAAAATGTTTTTGAAAATCTTCGCTTCGGTTTTTTAGCATCATGTGAATTGGAATTCCTGATGTGTTTGAAGAAACCAAAGTTCCAGGTTTTCTGAATTTATCTACTTTTTCAAGAATAATATGTTTGATATCGAGACGCTCAACAACTACTTCTATAACCCAATCGTACTGGTTAATTTTTTCAAAATCGTCATCAAAATTTCCGGTTGAAATTCTTTTGGCGAATGAATTAGTATATAACGGAGCAGGTTTAGACTTGATGCAATTTGTCAAAAAATCATTCACAACACGATTTCTCACTGACTTACTTTCCAATGTCTGACCGGTTGCTTTTTCTTTGTCCGTTAATTCTTTCGGTGTTATATCCAACAACAAAACTTCGCAACCGATATTTGCAAAATGACAAGCAATTGCAGAACCCATAACTCCGGACCCTAATACAGCGACCTTCTTAATTTTTCTATTCATGATTATTTTTTTTCCTCTAATAATTCATTTAATAATTCATCTACCTTTATCATTACTTCAAAAAATGCGTTCACCTTCCCTTTCGGAATAGCATTATAAATTTTCTCATTAAAATCTAATACAACCTGGCGAGCCAATTTCCGTTTTGAAATTCCTTCCTCTGTCAAAAAAACGAGTGATTTTCTTTTATCAACTTTATCAGCCTGACGAAAGATCAGACCTTTATCTTCCATATTTTTAAGGGTGCGTGAAAGACTGGTTGGTTCCATTCCCATCTTCGGCCCGAGTGATGTACTGGGCGTTCCTTCTTTTTCAACATTAAGTAAAATAAAACCCCAGGAAAAGGACATTTTATATTTGGCAGCAATCTGGTTATAATAGCGCGATATTTTAAACCAATTGTTTCTGACATAGAATTCAAACAGGTGTTCTTTATTCAATATTTTGTCGCTCATCTATGCTAAAGATAATTATTATTTTTACTATGCACGCATAGTTATATAAATTTTTATCCGATTTTTTTTCGTTCTTAGCATTTGACATATCACAATCAATCACTTAGACGCTCATGAAAACTGCAATTTTAACTTCAGCCCTGTTTATTTTACTTCAAAATTCTTTTTGTCAACAACAATTAGAACTTAATAAAATAATGGCAGGAAATGAGTTCATCGGACATCAGCCATACAACATTAACTGGTCGCCTGACAATAAGTTTATTTACTTCAGGTGGAAGCATGAAAACGAAGCGGTAGCGCCATATTACGCTTATTCGATATCTCAAAAATCATATCGAAAACTTACTCCCGATGAGCAACTTGTACTTCCAGTTGATGGTTTTGTTTCGAAAAAAATGTCAGTCCCTTTTTATTTCAAAAAAGGATCGCGGTTGTTTAAATGGAATGAACAAAAATCGCAATTGCTCTATTCAAAACAATCACGATTTTCTTTATTCAAAATAGTTGATGAAAAGTTAATAATTATAAAAGAAGGAGAAAATCTTTTTCTCGTTAATACGCTAAATGCTCAAATCAGGCAGATAACTAATTTTCAAACGGGGAAAAAGCCAGTTGAAAAACAATCGCAAGATTTTTTGAGCAAACAACAGGAAGAACTTTTTGAAATTATCAAAACCGATATAACCAGGTCAAAAGCGAATGCCGAATTTTCTGAAGAAAACACTTTTAATGAGCTTGATCCGATTTATCTTGACAACAAAACATTAAGCTGGATAAGCATCAATGATCAAATGACTCAACTGGTTTTTTGTCTTGACAAATACCCGGATGAAAAAGCAACTCACATTGAAGAATATGTAACCTCAACAGGCTATTCCGAATCTGTAACAGCGCGATCAAAAGTTGGTTCGGAAGATCCGACACATGAAATTTTTGTTTGGGATTTAGCAAAGGATACGAGCTATCAATTATCCGTTGATCACCTGACTGACATTCATAAAAAACCTGAATTTCTTTCTGAATACTCGAAAGATAAATTTGATCCTTTATTGATTAATCCGAAGAAAGTTATTTTTCACGAACACGGTTTTAATGATGCCGGTGATAAATGTTTGATTGAGCTAAAATCTTACGACAACAAAGACAGATGGATAGTTTATTATGACACGACAAATAAAAAACTTATTGAATTCGAACATCAACACGATGAAAAATGGATTGGTGGTCCGGGTATATCAGGGTGGAAAGGAGAACCGGGAAACGTTGGCTGGATCAATGATCACACAAGTTATTTTCAATCTGAGAAAACCGGTTATTCTCATTTATACAGTTTTGATTTTAACAGCGGAACCACCGGTGAACATGATCCCGATCATCTGACATCTGGAAATTTCGAAATTCACCGGGCGCATCTTTCAAAAGATAAAACAAAGTTTTTCATCACCGCAAATAAAAACCATCCCGGAAACAGGGAGTTTTATTCGCTGAATATTGCTACAAAAATGTTGACACCGATTCTCACATTAGAAGGAAATCATGACGTATATATTTCACCGGATGAAAAATGGCTGGCGGTTAATTATTCCTTTAAAAATAAACCCTTGGAATTATACATTGCTCCTTTAAAAGAAAACGCTTCGTTAAGTCAAATCACAAAATCAACAACTCCCGAATTTCAAAGTTATGAATGGCGTTCACCGGAAGTTACCACTTATAAAGCGAGTGATGGAAAAACCATATATGCCCGAATCTATGAACCATCAGAAGAGAAAAAAAATGGCGCAGGAATAATATTTGTTCACGGTGCAGGATATCTTCAAAACGCTCATAATTGGTGGAGCAGCTATCATCGTGAGTTTATGTTTAATAATTTGTTGGCTGATTTAGGATATACCGTTCTTGATATTGATTATCGCGCCAGCGAAGGTTATGGTCGTGATTTTAGAACTGATATTTACAGATTCATGGGCGGAAAAGATTTATCCGATCAACTTGATGGCAGAAAATTTTTGATAGAAAACTATGGAATTGACTCAACACGATTTGGAATGTATGGCGGTTCTTATGGCGGATTTATTACGTTAATGGCGATGTTAACCGAACCCGGAAAATTTAAATGTGGTGCGGCCTTGCGATCAGTTACTGATTGGGCACATTACAATCACGAATACACGTCTAATATTTTAAATACTCCCGAAGAAGATCCGAATGCTTACAAAAAAAGTTCACCTATTTATTTTGCCGATGGCCTGGAAGGTCGACTATTAATGCTTCACGGCATGGAAGATGACAATGTTCAATACCAGGACGTGGTTCGTTTAAGTCAGCGCTTTATTGAACTCAAAAAAACAAATTGGGACTTAACCGGATACCCGATAGAAGCGCATGGATTTATCGAAACAACAAGTTGGATTGATGAATACAGAAGAATTTTAGAAATGTTTGAGGAAGAATTAAACGAGTAACAGAAGATTATTACTCAAAAAAAAGGAGGAACCTGGTTCCTCCTTTTCAGTTAATGTTTGATATATTATTTTATTGTTTAACTATTCTTCTTGTAACAACCGAATCACCTTTTACAAACTGAATCACATAAGTCCCGGGAGCATGAATGCTCAAGTCTAAAGTTGATAAACCAATTGCGAGATTATTTTCAACATAGATCACTTGCCCACTCATTGACATCACATAAACCAAATCAGCACCATTTTCAAGTTCAATATTCAAGATTGAATTTGTTGGATTTGGATAGAGTTTAACACCAAATTCATTTGTTAAATCTTCAATTCCAACATCGGTAATTAAAATAGTATTAGTCACGTCAGAAAAAGCTGAGCAACCGTTAGCATCTGTATAAAGAACGGTATATGCACCATTTTGAGCAATGAGGCAATAGTTTGCTGTATCATTAGTTTCACCTAAAATTGGATTTCCGTCCAAATACCATTGATTTCCGGTTGTATACGAAGACGATATGAAGCAACTATCTAAAACAATAAACGGAACTGCCGGTAATGGATTAACATCAACAACAACAGTGTCATAATTTGTACATCCGTTTGCATCCGTTCCGGATAAATAGTATGTCGTTAACGCCGTTGGTTTTGCCCACGGATCACAAATAATAAAATCTGACAATGTTGTGTTAAAATTCCAAACGCATACTGTTCCACCCAGCCCATTTAACTGAGTTGAATCTCCAATACAAATTGCTACATCGAAACCTGCAAAAATAGCCGGCAGCGCATTAATGGTAACAGTAACCTGCGCAGTATTTTCGCACATGTTTCCATCTGTACCTGTAACAATATAAGTAGTCGGAGCCGTTGGAGTTGCTGTAGGATTTGAAACAGTAGTTGAAGAAAGAGATGCATTTGCATTCCAGACATAAGTTGACGCGCCTGTAGCCTGTAATTGAATTGATCCATCAACACATACTGACGTATCTGGACCTGCTGAAACATTTGGTAAATTATTTACAAAAACAACTACCTGATCAGTATTTGAGCATCCGTTAATATCTGTTCCGGAGACAGTATAGGTTGTCATAACCAAAGGTGATGCAAATGGATTTGAACAAAGTGTGCATGACAAAGTCGGATCAATATTCCATGAATAAGAAATTCCACCTGTCGCGAAAATCTGAACATTGTCATTTTCGCAAATTGTTTTATCAACGCCGGCGCTAATTCCCGGTAAGTTAATGGTGGATATTGTAACTGAATCAATATTCTGGCAACCATTTCCGTCAGTTCCGGTCACAAAATATTCTGTTAGTGAAGTTGGTGTTGCTGTTGGATTTGGAATATTTAATGGAAGCGAAAGAGAAGGATGAGCTGTCCATAAAAAACTTGTTGCAGATCCGGTTGCATTTAATGGCCACGGTTGTCCGACACAAACTTGTCCGTCTGTACCTGCATTAACTGTAGGTATTGTAAACAATGAAACAACAACGGTGTCTTTATCTTTACAACCATTCAGATCTGTTCCTGTAACGATATATGTCTGCGGAGTAACCGGAGTTGAAATTGGATTTGCAATATTTAATTGCGATAAGGTTGTATTAACATTCCATTGATAAGTTGATGCGCCAGTGGCACCTAACGGACCAGAATCTCCCGGGCATAAAGAAAAATCAACACCGGCACTTACGTTCGGTAAACTAAAAGTTGCAACTGTAGCATTCGCCGAATTCTGACATCCATTTACATCTGTAATTGTGAGCGTATGTGTCCCGGCAGAATAGACTTTAATTGAATTTGTTGTTTGTAAACCCGGAGCCCATGAATAAGTCGGATAAATATCAGTTGACAATGTTACAGAATCTCCAACGCAAAAACTCAACGGCCCGCTATTATATATTATTGGAGTTGGAATAGGATTAACTGTTACAATTACTGAATCATAATCAATACAACCTGAAGCACTTTCACAACTAACACTATAAACGGTTGTAACGGTTGGATCTACGGTAGTTGTTGGACAAACTGAGCATGACAAACTTCCTGCGTCGCCACTTAATACTGTCCAGGTAATATTAATTCCACCTGACCCTGTTAAGTCAACATTCTGGCCAAGACAAATAGATGTATCGTTTGATGCGATTGTTTCTAACTGGCAATATTTAATGGTGCTATAATCAAGATTTGTGGATGGACCTCCATGTGAAGAACCTGTAACAAAAATATTTTCTGAAGGATCTAGTTTCATTTTGATAGCCTGGTCACTTAAAGAGGAAGGTCCATCAAAAATTGTTTCCCAAATCAGATTTCCGGAAACGTCATATTTTAACGTTGTATAATCATTACTTGAACCTGTTATATAACTGTATCCGGTGATGTAAAGAAATCCGGTTGATGATAAAGAAATATCTGACGCTTCATCAAATTCTAACCCCGGACTTGAATAACGTTTATTCCATAATTCTGTTCCGGCAGTATTATAAGCAATCGTATAATAATCTTCACTTGTTGCAATTGATTTACTTCTGCCGGTTACATACACTGTTCCTGAAGCAGCATCAACATCGATAGCGTTTATTCTGTCCAAACCTTCAGCATCACCAGCGTATAATTTTATCCATTGGAAAGTTCCGGCGCTGTTAAATTTTACCGTCATATAGTCTTCTTCATCAACCACATTGGTAAATCCTTGACCGGCCATGTAAATGTTACCCGCTGCATCCAGATCAATAGCATAAGGTGTATCGAGTTTACCGTTCCCTGAATCCCTTGTGACATTAATCGTAGGCGCTCCTCCCGCAGGTAAAAATTTTAACAATAAAAAATCAAAATAAGTTGTTCCACTTGAAAATTGACGATGACCGGCAACATAGATATTGTTTGCTGCATCGGTAATTACTACTTTTCCGATATCATTTGAAGCACCAACTGTTCCGCCACTTTGGGTCCATTGAACAACACCAGCTGAATTATATTTTATTACAACCCAATTATTATCAGTTCCATCAACAGCAAGCACTCCTGTTATGATTACGTTATTCAATCCATCTACTGTTACGTCCTTTCCTGCATCATAAAAATTCGATCCTGCATTTGTAACTGACCAAATTTGTGCACCGGTTGTACCATTATATTTTGCAGTAAAAATATCATAATCGCTTCCGCCAATAAATGTGGAACCAGTAATCACTACATCATTATTACTATCAAGAAAAATTCCTCCGGCCTCATCTATTCCTACTCCTCCAAAAGAGGACCGCCAGATTTCAACTCCGGCAGAATTATATTTAACGGTTACAACATCATAACTCGCTCCATCATATGCAGTGCCTACAACGTAGGTATTTCCTGAAGCATCGAGTGCCAAATCAACTGCTTTGTCAATAAAATTTCCTACAGGGTCATTTAGCCTGGCTTCCCATTGAACATTAATCTGCGAGAAAGTTAAATGCGATATAGCAAAAATGAACACCAGAGTAAGTATTCTTGTCATAAAAATAAATATTTAGTCATTTCAATTTGCTAAGGTAGGGAAAATTAAGTCGAATCAAAATAATTTCATGACAAATGAATATTTTTTCAAGACAAAGCATCTTTTTTTCCACATTGTTCGTCAAAAATTTGGTGCATCGCGAGATTATTAATAATTTCGTCAGTTGAACTCTGTCTTTAAAAGAAGTTAAAAATGAAGAAATTACTACTGTTTTGGACACTTTTTGTGTCTTGTTACTCTTTTGGAACACATATTGTTGGAGGCGAAGTGCTTTACCAGCATCTTGGTGGTTCTTCTTATCTTCTTACAGTGAAATTCTACAGGGATTGCGATCCGGCTAGCGTTGATTTCCCTACTTCTGTAAAACTATGGGTAAGAAGAGGAAATGGTACCGTACCTTCTATTCCGGCTTCAGGTTTTTTTACACTGCCTATTCAAGGTCGCGATACTCTCAGCCCTCCTCTTGATACTTGTGCTGTGGACCCAAATATTTGCGTAGAGGAAGCAATTTTTTCTTCAGTAGTAACATTGCCTGCCGGTGTTGGTGGATATCATTTATGGGTTGGTGGCCAAGGTGCTGACCCAAATATCGGTTTTTGCTGTAGAAATGGTTCAATCGATAATATCACTTTACCATTAAATGCGCAGGAAGTTTTTTATGCTTATGTTCCGGACAATAATCTTTGGTTAACAAATTCCAGTCCGGTTTTTTCAACATTTCCGCCTGTTTATGTCTGTAAAGATTATGATTTGAATCTTGATTTTTCTGCAACAGATGTCGATGGTGACGATCTGGTTTATTCATTTTATCAGCCTTACAATGATCTTAATGCAATAAACGGATTAGGAACGCCTCCGGACAACATTACTTTTAACGGCGTCACGTATGTCGCAGGTTTTAGCGCTACGGACCCATTAAATCCTTTACCCGGAGTACAGCCGATAACAATTAGTTCGACAGGAATTATCAACGGAATACCTACCACTGTTGGCCAATATGTAGTTGGCGTAATGGTAGAAGAATTTCGAGATGGTGTAAAAATAGGAGAGATTAGCCGGGATTTTCAATTCAATGTAATCGTATGCCCCCCACCCCAGGATGCAGGTATTGGTGCAATTGATGCTTGTTCGGGAACTAATATAAATTTTATTAATGACAGCGGTGCGGGAGCTAACGGTTTCTGGTGGGATTTTGGAACGGGTAATCCGGCAGATACGAGTATTGCATTTCAGCCAACTTTCAATTATCCTGCTTTAGGAACTT
>Ga0102851_10000285_pt1 | contig 24099 bp, 19 predicted proteins | sample Mud3Dept3metaG_FD_79558 | JGI IMG/M metagenome (GOLD analysis project Ga0102851, IMG submission 79558) | Freshwater wetland microbial communities from Ohio, USA, analyzing the effect of biotic and abiotic controls - Mud 3 Core 4 Depth 3... | ecosystem: Environmental > Aquatic > Freshwater >... | reverse complement strand
CGAGGCTGCCGTCTTCGAGCCGCAGCCACACCGGCGTCTCGCGGCGCAACTCGCCGCGCGCGCGGCGTCTGGAGCACCTGCGTCGAGAGCGCCTCCGCCGCGAGGGCACCGAGTGGTGCGAGACGGCGCGCGACCAGCGCCGGTGTCGCGAGTTGCGCCCCGAGGCGCGCGAGCGTCGCGCGATGCCAGCCGAACGCCGCGCCCCGCGTCGTCGCGGCGTGGCGGAGCAGGTCGCTCGCGGCGTCGTGCGTCGCCGCCACGACGAGCACCTCTTCCGAAGCCGCGCGCCCGGCCAGCCACGCCGCCGCCCGCTCGAGTCGCAGCGCGCTCGCCCCCGCCCGCACCAACATGCCACTCATCCCACCAAGCGTACCCGAGCGACCGAGGAGAAAGGGGACGGTCCTCCTCGAAGACTGGGCGTGGACTGGAGGGACACACCTGGGCAGAGTGTGTCCCCGAACTCCACAGCCAGGTCACATCGAGGACCGTCCCCTTTCTCCTCTTTCTCCGAGATACACGACGTGGCGGCGGGCGCCGTGGGGAGGGCGTTCGCTGCGGACGGCGAAGCCGGCGCGGGTGAGGTGTTTTTCGAAGCTGGGGTTCGGGTCTTCGGACCAGAGTGCGAAGACACCGCGGTCACGGAGAGCGGCGTGCGCGCGATCGAGCGCTGCCTGCCCGTAATGCGGGTGATCGCGCGGGCAGATCGGATGCGGGCCCTCGTAGAGATCGAGGATCACGGCGTCGAAGCGATCGGCGCCGGTGCTCGCGGCTTCGCGAATCACGTCGGCGACATCACCGACTCGCAGCCGGACGCGCGGGTCGAGCGCCGCGTGACCCGTCAACTCGGCGAGCGGACCTTCGCGGCACCAGCGCACGACGACGTCGTTGAGTTCGACGACGACGACTCGCGCGCGCGCGGGAAGCACGTCGAGACAAGCGCGCAGCGTGCACGCCATGCCGAGACCGCCGATCAGCACGCGGGGCGCCGGACGCTTCGCGATCGCTTCGCAGGCGAGCCGGCCAAGTGCGAGTTCGGAGAGGCTCGCCTTGCTGTTCATCAGCACGCGACCTGCGATCGTGATGAGGAACTCGCGCGCGCCGCGGCGGCGGAGTTCGAGGCGTCCCTCGCTCGTCGTCGCGGCGTCGAGCGTTTCCCAGGGAAGCCTCATTGAGTGGGATCAGGGCTTCTTGTAGGCGGAGTTCCGGGACGAACGCGCGTTTTGGAAGCGGCCGGGGCCGGAGCTGCGGTTCGGACCCTGTTTGTTGCGCCAGTGGAAGCGCGCGTCGTCGCGCGCGCGCGAGCGCTTCCGCTCCTCCTCGGGATCGATGGCGTTCACCGCCATCGGCTCGCGCGGCAGCGCCGGATTCGCGAAGCGGAGCAGCGTCGCCACGACCGCCGCGGGATTGCGTCCTTCGAGCAACTGCGCGGCGTAACTGATCTGTGTCTCGCTGGGGCCTGTTTCGGCGTCGAGCATTGCGCGCACCTGGCGGCGCGCTCGCTTCTCGATTGCCTTGCGCACCTTGTCGGGCGTGGGGACGGGTTGCCATTCCGCCTTGACGCGCGCGCCGTAGAGGGCGCGTTCCACCGCGCGCTGCGCGAACGGCGGAACGATCAGCAGACTGCGTCCCTTGCGTCCGGCCCGGCCGGTGCGCCCGCTGCGATGCGTGTACATCTCGGCGTCCGAGGGTGGTTCGAGGTGAATGACGGTGTTGATGTCGGGCACGTCGATGCCACGTGCGGCGACGTCGGTGGCGACGAGGATCGGGACGCTGCCGTTGCGGAAGGCGTTCAAGGTGCGCGTGCGCTGGCCCTGCGCGAGGTCGCCGGAGAGCGGCAGCGCGACGAAACCGTCGCCGGCGAGTCGCTCGGCCAGCTCGACCGTGTCGACGCGGCGGCGCACGAAGACGAGACAGCGCTCGCCCTCGGTCAGCAGCAGCACGTTCACGAGCGCGGCGTACCACTCGTTCGGGCGCACCAGGTGGGCGATGTGCTCGATGTCCTCGTTCGCGGCGCCGAGTCGCGTGCCTTCGAGGTGGAGCGCGTCGCGTTGGAAGCGGTTGGCGAGCTGTCGGACCTGCGGCGGGAAGGTCGCCGAGAGGAGATGGCTGCGACGCTCGGTGGGCAGCGCCTCGAGGATCGCCTCGAGTTCCTCGCGAAAGCCCATGTCGAACATCTGGTCGGCTTCGTCGAGCACGACGTGTTCGACCTGCGAGCAATCGAGCGCTCCGTTGCGGATGTGATCGAGCATGCGGCCGGGCGTCCCGACGACGAGCCCTGGCTTCTGCGCGAGCAGCTTCCGTTCGCGCCAGAGGTCCATGCCGCCCGTCACGACTTCCACGCGCAGCGCGGGGATCTCTTCGTAGAGCCAGCGCAGCTCCTCGCGCACCTGGGCAGCCAGCTCGCGGGTCGGAACGATGATGAGGCCGGAGGGACCGGCGCCGGGGCCGCTGGTCGGGGCAGCGATGAAGTGGCGCGCCAAGGCGATTCCCAGCGCCACGGTCTTGCCGGAGCCGGTCTGGGAAGAGATGCGCAGGTCGCGCCCTTCGCACTCGGCTTCGAGCACCGCGCGCTGAACCGCGGTGAGGGTTGAAAATCCGCGCCGCTTCATGGCCGAAGCGAGCTGGGCGGGGACGCCCTCGAAGAGTTCGGTCGTCGTCATGGAACCATCGAGCTGGAGGAAATGGGGAGCCCCGTGGGCGGCGCACCTTAGCACGGAGAAAGGGGACGGTCCTGGAAGTGGACTGGGCGAGGAGAAAAGGGACACACCTCGAACAGGTCTGTCCCTCGAGTTCAGCGCCAGTCCTCGACGAGGACCGTCCCCTTAGTCCGCGATGTGGACGGGGGTGCCGGGGCGGACGAGTTTGGCGAGTTGGGCGATGGCGAGGTCGGTGACGGCGATGCAGCCGTAGGTCCAATTGAGGGCGAGGTCGCCGCGCCAGCGGGGCCCTTCGCCGTGGATGCCGAGGGTGCCGCCGAGGGGGGTGTCCTGCGGCGGCAGCTGGCCCTTGCGGTGTGCATGCACGATCGCGGCGTGCGCTTCCGCCGTGATGCGACCCTCCTCGAGCGCGCGGTCCGCGTCGGCGCGCGACGGGTAGTCGATCGGAATGAAGACGTAGAACCGGCTCTTTCGCGGCGGGCCGATGATCCGGTAATCGCCCTCGGGCATGCGCTCGTCGCCGGCGACGCGTTTCGGTCCGCGTTCGCGTGCGAGCGCGATCGGGAATTCCAGAGCCCCGCCGCCCACGCAGCGAACCGTGAGCGACCGCTGCGACTTGCTCACGTCGATGCGCTCGGCGCGCTTGCAGGGCGGCGACGGCGCGGGCGTCACCGGCGGCGCGGGCGCCGGAGTCGGTGGTGCCACCGGCGGCTTCGCGCAGGCGATCCATGCGAAGCAGCAGGCGGCAATGACGACGCGACGCAACATCCGCGCGCGAATCTATCCGATCTCGGTGCGCTGGCTGCAACAAGGCGAGCGGAGATCACGAGGTTGGAAGCCGCGCGAAGTTCGTGAGCTAGCCTGCGCCGCCATGAAAAGCGTCGCGTTCACGCTTGTGGCGTGCCTGCTCGCCGTGCGAGCCGTCGCACAGCCGGGCGCCGCCACCGATCCGCGACTCGCCGCGCTTCCGGCGGTGGTCGGCGAGCCGTCGAGCGAAATCGTCGAGAGCGCCGAAGACACCGTGCTCGACATCGCCTACCGCCACCGACTCGGCTTCGACCGCGTGACGCGCATGAACCCCCACATCAAGAACGTCTGGATTCCGGACCGGGGCACGGTGGTCCAACTCCCCACCGAGCACATCCTGCCCGAACCGCCGTGGCGTGGGCTCGTCATCAACGTGCCCGAAATGCAGCTCTACGACTTCACCGTGAAGAACGAGCTCGGTGAACCGGAGCTGTTCTCGATCGCGATCGGCGACGAGGTCGATCCGTCGCTGATGGGCGAGTTCAAGATCGGGAAGAAACGCGCGCAGCCCGCGTGGCACGTGCCGAAGTCGATCCAGGCGGAGCGGCCGGGGCTCCCGACCGTCGTGCCGCCCGGTCCCGACAATCCCCTCGGTCCCTACTGGATGACGATCGGCGGCACGAGCTACGGCATCCACGGCTCGAACAACGAGTGGTCGATCGGCCGGCTGGCGACGCACGGCTGCATCCGCCTCTACAACGACCAGATCGAGCGGCTCTTCCTGCGAACCAAAGAGAAGACGCCGCTGCGACTGCTCTACCAGACCGTGAAGCTCGGCCAGCGCGGCAGCACGCTCTACGTCGAGTCGCATCCCGATCTCTACGGCAAGGATCCCGCGCGCGAGCAGATGCTGGTCGAACGGCTGCGCGCCCTGGACCTGCTCCAGTACGTCGATGCGATCGCGCTGCACCGCGCGATCGACGAGCAACGCGGTACACCCGTTCCGATCGGCACGCTCCCGCCGATCGAGGCAGCCCCAGAGGGGCTGCCTCCGGTAACCGAAGCCCCCTGATTCGTGTTGGCGCGCGGCCGTCCCCGGCCGTGGCGCGGAACCATGAGTTGCGCTCGCGGGGCTGTGCGCCACCTGACTGGTGTTGGCGCGGCCGGTTCCTCCGGCCGGCGCGAGATCACCTACTTGTGCACGCTCTTCTTGAAGATCGCGTCCGCCGTGCGGGCGGCGTCTTCGGCGCGCTGCGCGGCGGTCTCGGAAGCGCGATAGGCCGCTTCCGCCTTGTCCGAGGCCTGCTCGGCCTTGGCATCGACCTTCTCGATGTGCGTTTCGAGCGCATCGACACGCTTCTCGAGCGTCTCGACGCGACCACGCGTCGCGCAACCGACGCTCGACACCGCGAGCAGCGCGGCGGCGCTCGCCGCGAAGAGGCGCGCCTTGGGATTACGGGTCATGAAGATCTCCTTGTTGAGAAGACGAGCAAACTAGAGGTCGTCTGCGCGGGACGCAAAGGCGTCCGGCGCAGGATGCAACTCGTTCTAGTCGATCGCCACGATGCGAACCGCGAAGTTCAGCGCCTGTCCGGCCAGCGGATGGTTGAAATCGAGGACGACGCCGTCGGCCCGCACTTCGTGGACCCGCACGGGACGCTGATTGCCCTCGGGATCCTCCGCCACCAGCATCGCGCCGACGTGACGCGCCTCCTCGGGGATCGCATCGAGGTCGATTTGATTGAACGCCTCGGGATCGACCGCGCCGTAACCCTGCTCGGCCGGAATGCGGACGCGCTTTTCGTCGTCCACCTCGAGCCCGGCGAGCGCCTCTTCGAGTGCTTCGAGGATTTCGCCGCCGCCTTGCGTGTAGAAGAGCGGCTCCCCGCCGACGTTGGTGTCGGCGGTAGTCCCGTCGTCCAGCGTCAGCGTGTATTCGATCGAGACCACACGTCCATGTTCGATCACGATGAGACTCCCTACCTGCGAAGCGCGCAACGTAGCGGCGCGGCCCGCGCTTCGACACCGGTGGGTCGCCAGCAGGCCTCGAGCCGTGGCGCGAGGGGTTGCTCCCGATCTTCACCAGCGCGTAGAGTGAGCGCAATGCGAAGGGGGCCTGATGTCCATCCGCCGTGTTCTGTTCGCTTTGCTCGGATTGGTGTCGATCGCCGGGCTCTATGTCGCCGGCGCCTGGTTCGGATGCTACGGCCGTCACGAAGACGCGGGCGAGCCGACTGCGACGTCGATCCCGGCAACGGTCGTGAGCGAGCGCGCAGCGGAGCAGCGGACCGCCGCCACGGCGCTCTCGGTCGCGCCGCCGGACAAGCAGATCCTGTTCGGCGACCTCCACGTCCACACCACCTTCTCGAGCGACGCGTTCCTCGGTTCGCTGCCGATGTTGCAGGGCGAAGGCGCGCACCCGGTGTCGGATGCCTGCGACTACGCGCGCTTCTGTTCGTCGCTCGATTTCTGGTCGGTGAACGACCACGCCGAGGCGAGCACGCCGCAGCGCTGGACCGAGACCCGGGAAGCGATCCGGCAATGCAATGCCGTCGCCGGTGACGCAGCCAACCCGGATGTCGTCGCCTTCCTCGGTTGGGAATGGAGCCAGGTCGGCGCCACGCCCGAGGAACACTATGGACACAAGAACGTGGTGCTGCGCCAGACCGCCGACGCCGACGTGCCGGCGAGGCCGATCGGCGCGGGGGGACTCGCTACCAATGCGCTCCGCAACGCCGGCAGGCGCGTGCCGCGCATCCTGCCCTTCGCGGATTTCCCGAATCGCCAGCGCTACTGGAACTTCATCACCTTCGTCGAAGAAATCGCCGCGGTGCCGCGCTGCGCGGAAGGCGTTTCGTCGAAGCAGCTTCCCTCCGATTGCTACGAATCCGCCGCGACACCCGCTGATCTGTTTCGCAAGCTCAGTGAGTGGGGCGGCGAGGCAATCGTGATTCCGCACGGAAACACCTGGGGCTTCTATTCGCCGCCCGGCATCTCGTGGGACAAGCAGCTCGTCGGCGCGCAGCACGACCCGTCGCGACAGCGACTGATCGAGGTGATGTCGGGCCACGGCAACTCGGAGGAGTACCGCGACTGGCACGAAGTCGTGTATGACGCGAACGGCAAGCCGAGCTGCCCCGAGCCGACGCCCGATTACCTGCCGAGTTGCTGGCGCGCCGGCGAGATCATCGAAGCGCGCTGTCGCGAAGCGGGTCTCGACGCCGGCGAGTGCACGAAGCGCGCGGCGGAGGCGCGCCAGAACTACGCCGACGCGGGCGTCGCCGGTCATCGGTCGGTGCCGGGCGTGCGCGCCGAGGATTGGCTCGACGCCGGCCAGTGTCGAGACTGTTTCCTGCCCGCGTTCAACTCGCGGCCGGGCGGCTCTTCGCAGTACGCGCTCGCGATCACGAACTTCGACGATCCCGCCGCCCCGCGCAACTTCCGCTTCGGCTTCATCGCGTCGAGCGACAACCACACCGCGCGCGCTGGCACGGGATACAAGGAGTTTGCGCGACACGGCAACACCGAGGCGATCGGAACGCCGAGCGCAAAGTGGCGTACGCGCCTCATCGGTGAGGCGGAGCCGGCGGAGCCGCAATCGCGCGCGGTGGATCTCGTCGCGGCGCGTCAGAATCTCAACGTGTTGGAGACCGAACGGCAGGCGTCGTTCTTCCTGACGGGAGGTCTCGCCGCGGTGCACGCGGACGGCCGCTCGCGCGACGCCGTCTGGAACGCCCTCGAGCGCAAAGAGGTCTATGGGACGAGCGGCGATCGCATTTTGCTCTGGTTCCATCTTCTGAACGCGCCGGCGCGGGCGGGTGGCGTCAGCGCGGTGCCGATGGGCGGCGAGGTGCGCATGGCGACGGCGCCGCGCTTCGAAGTGCGCGCGGTCGGTGCGCAGAAACAGCAGCCTGGCTGCCCGGAGTTCAGCGAGCAGACGCTCACTGCGTCGCGTCTCGAAGCCCTCTGCAAGGGCGAGTGCTTCAACCCGTCCGACGAGCGCAAACTGATCACCCGCATCGAGGTCGTGCGGATCCGCCCACAGGCGCAGCCGGGCGAAGCGGTGGCCAGCTTGATCGACGACCCGTGGCGCGTCTTCCCGTGCGAACCGAGCCAGGCCGGCTGTGTCGTGCAGTTCGAGGATTCCGAGTTCGCGACGGCGCCGCGCTCCGCCAGCTACTACGTACGCGCGATCGAAGAAGCGACGCCCACGGTGAACGCGGCGAACCTGCGCTGCGAGACCGACGCGTCGGGCCGCTGCGTGAAGGTGAATCCCTGCTACGGCGACTACCGCACCCCGGCGAGCGACGACTGCCTCGCCGACAGCGAAGAGCGCGCCTGGTCGTCGCCGATCTACGTCGATCCGCTATGAGGGCGGGATCAGCGTGCTTGCCTGTCTACTTCCGAGCGTTGAGCCCGCTGAGTGTAGATCCCGCTGCGTCCAGGAATCGCGCAGCGAGATCGATCGCGCGAGCGGCCTGCGCGGCGGAGAACGCCTCGGCTGGAGTCCCGCTGTCGAGACCGTTGGGTAGCGGGTCGGAACGTAGAAGAGATCGAGTTCGCGCGCGGCGTCGGTCAGTGCGTCGAGCGTCGCAAGCCGAGGCGAGAGCTTCTCCACGAGAACGCGCACGTTGTGCCGATCACACCGCGAGCGCCCTGATCGTAGTGAACCGCCTTGATCGCCTTCTCAGCCGCGTGCTGCGCGATGAAGCAGGCTGGTGCATGGCGATCGCCCGATGCGAGATCCCGCGCCGAGTCGATCCCGCGCCGCGGCGAGCCAGCGGTCTGCGTTAGCCCGTTCGTCGTTCATGGATCGTCACTCCCTCGCGGGCGATCGCGTCGAACACGTCGAGCTGCCTGCTCATGCCGCGCTCGAACTCCTCGGGTGTGTAGAACAGCAGATCAACGGGAATCAGAATGGCGTCGAGAACACCCGCGAGGAGTTTGCCGCGTTCGAAGCGGGGAAGCTCGGCCTGCACGACGACCACGAGGTCGAGGTCCGAGCAGCCGTCCGCCTCGCCGCGAGCCCAGGATCCGAACACGATCGCACGCTCGGCGCCCGCCGCCTCGAGCGGTCAGCGCAGGCGCTCGGCGAGTTCCACGAGCGTGAAGCGCGCGGGCGCGCGGAGAATGACGACTTCGTCGCTCATTCCGCCGTGAGCTTGTAGCGGATCGGCAGGCGCTTCACGCCGCCGACCAGCGCCGAGGCGAGCCGTTCGACCTTGCCGGCGATCTCGATCTCCGCGATGCGCGGCAACAGGTACTTGTAGGCGATCGCCAACTCGAGTCGCGCGACGTGCGAGCCGAGGCAGAAGTGCTCGCCGACGCCGAAGCCGAGGTGGTGATTCGGATTGCGGTCGACACGGAACACGTCGCCGTCCGGGAAGATTTCCTCGTCGCGATTGGCGGACGGGTAGAACAGCGCGAGTGCGTCGCCCGCCCTGATCGTCTTGCCGCGCAGTTCGAAGTCCACGGTCGCGGTGCGGCCGAAGTGGATCAGCGGACTGACCCAGCGCACGACTTCTTCCACCGCCGCGTCGATCAGTTTCGGATTGCGCACGAGCTTGCGCATCTCGTCCGGGTGCTCGATGAACGCGAGCATGCCGCCGGTGGTGCCGTTGCGCGTGGTCTCGTTGCCGGCCACCACGATGATCAGGCAGAAGGTCAGCACGTCCATCTCCGGGATGCGCTGGCCATCGACTTCGAGGTGCGCGAAGAGCGAGACGAGATCGTCGCCCGGCTTCTTGCGCTTCTCTTCCACGAGCTTCGCGAAGTAGCCGAACAGTTCCGTCATCGCGGCCATGGCGGATTCCTGCGGCGTCTTGCCGGGCTGCTGGTACTCCGGGTCGCCCGCACCGATGGTGCGGTTGGTCCAGTCGAAGAGCAGATTCCAGTCCGATTCGGGGACGCCGAGCAGCCACGCGATCACCGCGATCGGCAGCGGCGCCGAGACTTCCTTCACGAAGTCGCATTCGCCGTACTCGCCCGGGCCGCTCTTCTGGAGCAACTGGCCGACGATCTGCTTGCCGATGCGCTCGATGTCGGCGTGGATGCTCTTCAGGTAGCGGGGCGTGAAGCGCTTCGAGATGAGCTGCCGGTAGATGCCGTGCTTGGGCGGGTCGAGCTGGATCAGGGTGGGCGGGAAGACGTTGGGCACTTCGGGCTCGTGCGAGAGCACCAGACGCGGGCCATTCAGGAACTTCTCGGGCTGCTTCCCGATCGCCACGATGTCGGCGTGCCTGGTGATCGCCCAGAACGGCATGCCGCGGGTCCGGTCGAACCAGTGGACGGGGTCTTCGCGGCGGAGGCGGGTCCAGACGGGGTGGGGGTAGCCGCGGGCGGCGTAGTGATCTGGGTGGATCAGGTGGAAATCCTCGAACGGGTCCGCTGCGCTGCTCGCCACGGGCGCCTCCTGGTGTTGGGCGGCCCATCATAGACCAACAAGTGGCTCCGAAGATCTTGGCGCCGGAAATCGAGTGGGTTGCCCCACGGGCTTAGTCTGATCAATAATGGGAACCTCGACCATTCCCTGAGAGATTCCTCCGGAGGCCCCCATGTTCCACGTCCGCTTGCGATTCCCCGCGCTGTTCGCCGCATCCGTGCTGGCAGCGTTCTGCTCGGCTCCCGCACAGGCCGGATCCGACGACCACTCCGAACGCGACGCCTATCCCACCGACGTCTGCGTCGCCCACAAGCTCCGTGCGGCGGCCGACTACTGCCGCGAGGCCGTCTGGGCCTGGGATCGCGGCGATCCCTCGCAGTCCGTGGACCGGCGACTCGCCAAGGCGCGCAAGCGGCTGGCGTCGACGTGGGTGAAGGCGGAGAAGCAATCGCTGGCGGCGGGCGTCTCCTGTGGGGAGACCACGGCGACCTCCGCCGAGATGATCAGCGTGCTCGACGCCGGTGCCGAGGATCTCGCGACGGCGATCGCGACCTCCGAAGGAGCCGTACAAGGACGAGGCAACGGCCACGGCCATGACAAGTGCGACAAGGACGACAAGCACGGCAGCTTCGACAAGCGCGACAAGGACAAGGAAGACGAGCACAGCGAAAATGCGCGGTGTGTCGATGCAGGCAAAGCGGAGCGCGTTTGTGAGTCGCGTCGCAACATGCTCGCCGCACAGGCGTGTCGCCACCTGCTCAACGCCGAATCGACGCACCTTCGCCATCGCGACCAGGACCGCGACCGCAGCCAACTCGATTGGAGCGTTTCCAGGGTGAACGCGCATCTCGCGAAGCAGTGGGAGACGGGCGCGGCGAAGTCGTGTGAAGGCGGCCCGACCGGCGCCGAGGCTGTGGAAGCCGTCGGCGCCGCTGCCGACGACGCACTCTACGCGGCGCTGGTTTCCCCGCGCGTCTCGACCGAGTGGACGATGATCACGCCGAATGCCGAGGTGCCCTACCAGGGCGAGACGCTCGAGCCGATCTGCTCGAAGGGCACGCCGTGGGTGTTCTTCGTCAAGCGCGGCAGCGTCAACAAGACGCTGATGTACTACCAGGGCGGCGGAGCGTGCTGGGACTACACCTCGTGCAGCCTGCCCACGCACAAGACGTCGACGGGCCCGGGCGACAATCCCGCGGCCGCGAGCACCGGCTTCGCCGACCTCTCGAATCCCGAGAACCCGTTCCGCGACTGGAACGCGGTGTTCGTTCCCTACTGCACCGGCGACGTGCACTGGGGCGACGCGGTCGTGGACCATGAGAGCGCGAACGGAAATCAGAGCGTCACGATCCACCACAAGGGTTACGTGAATGCACAGGTCGCCGAGAAGTGGGCGCGCGAACACTTCGTGAATCCGGACGCGGTCTTCGTCACGGGTTCCAGCGCGGGCGCTTACGGCGCGATCGTGAATTCGCTCCCGCTCGAGGAACATGCCTGGCCGTCATCCCACTTCGACGTTCTCGGCGACGCCGGCAACGGCGTCATCACCCGGGACTTCCTGGAAAACGACATCTCCAAGTGGGGCGTCGAGCAGAACCTGCCCGACTGGATCCCGGCCCTGAACGTTCCGCTCACCGAACTCACGGCTGCGGATCTTTGGACCGAATCGGCGCTCTTCTATCCGCGCAATCGCTTCGGCAACTACAGCACGGCGTTCGACGGCGGACAGGGAGGCCAGACCGGTTTCTACAACGTGATGCTGAATCCCGGCAACGTGGTCCAGTGGTTCTTCTGGTGGAGGCCGACCTGCGAGTGGAACTCGATCATGCGCAGCCTGGTGCAGGACTCCGCCTCGAATGCGCCGAATTACCGCTACTACATCGGTTCCGGCTCGCGGCACACGATGTGGGGCAACGACAAGGTCTACACCGACACGACGGGCGGCGTACCCACGATCGTGAGCTGGATCGACGCAATGCTGGACGGCACGCCCGCCTGGACGAACGTCGAGAGCTCCGACCCGGGCCTGCTGCTCCCCGGCGATCCCCAACCCAGCGCTCCGCCCGAAGAGCCCTACGACCTGGACGCCGGCCGCATCCTCTGCGAGGACTGAGGGGACGGTCCTCGACGGTGCTTGGCGTTTGACTGGAGGGACACACTTCGCGAGGTGTGTCCCTCCAGTCCCCTGCCCGTCCGCGGCGAGGACCGTCCCCTTTCTCCGCTAGGCTCGCCGGGTGCGGCGGGGCGTGCAGGTGGTGGACTTCGGGTTTCCGGGGAGGCCGGCGTTCGACAGCGCGTTCTCGCGGGCGCTGCTCGATCTCGTCGCGACGGGCGCGGCGCCGGAAACGTTCCGCCTCTATCGACCCGACGACGTGCTGGCCTTCTCGGGTGTCGACGCTGCGAGCGCCGGCTTCGCCGAAGCGGCTGCCGCCGCGCGCGCAGCCGGCTTCGAACCCGCGCTGCGACTCGCCGGCGGCCGCGCCGCCGTCTTCCACCGCGAGACCCTCGCATTCGCGTGGACGATCCGGGCGCCCGAGTCGCGCAACGGCATCCGCGCGCGCTTTGCAGAAATCGCGGCGATCGTAGCCGCGGCGCTCTGCCGACTCGGCGTCGATGCGCGCATCGGCGAAGTGCCGGGCGAGTACTGCCCCGGCGCGTACAGCGTCAACGCGCGCGGCGTGCGCAAGTTGATGGGAGTCGGGCAGCGCGTGATCCGCGGCGCCGCGCACGTCGGCGGGGTGATCGTAGTACGCGACAGCGCTCGCGTGCGAGACGTACTGGAACCCGTCTACGGCGCGATGAACGTCGCGTGGAATCCCGTGACGACCGGGAGCATCGAGGATGAACTCGGCACCGCGACGCGCGCCGAAGTGACCGCCGCGCTGCTCGCCGAGCTGCAATCGCGCTTCGAAATCATGCCAGGGGAAGCTCTGCCGGTGGATGCGGTGGTCGCCGCTGCGGCGCCGATCGAGTCGCGCTTCCGCGTCGATGCGACACTCGATCGCGTAGAACCTACGACGGGACTCGCGTCGCGCGACAAGCTCGTGATGGACCGCTAGCGCCGTTGCTCGCTCTCGGAGAAGCGCAGGCGACGGCGCCGAAGCAACGTCGCGAGCGCCGCGCCGGCGGCCGCCGCGAGGGCAACAGCGTCCGGCTCGGGCGCGAAGGCCAGCACGGCGTCCTCGCCGTAGGCCGCCAGGTACACGTGCCGGCCATCCGGACTCACCGCGAGCGACACGGCGCCGGCGACGTCGGTGCTCCACTCGTCGATTCGGGCGAGCGCGCCGCTCGCGGGGTCGATCGAGTAGGCCAGCAGCGCCGAGTTCTGCGGAGCACCTCCCCCCTGGTAGTCGTAGGCGGCCACGAAGACGCGGCTTCCGTCGGGAGAGAAGGCGAGGGAACCGGGGTAGCCGCCGTGGCCGTTGGTGGAGGCGGCCTGCACGTTGCTGATTTCGCCCGACACCGGATTGCGCACGGCGCATGCGACCTGGATCGCGGTGAGGAAGCAGAGCCGCAGTCCGTCCGGACTCGCTTCGACGTCGTACGCGTACTGGATCGCGTCGAAGGGATCGAAGCCGGGCTGGTCCGCATACGAGCGCATGAACTCCAGGGTCCCGTCGCCAAGACGCCAGAACACCGAGAGCCCGGCGTAGCTGCGGGGCGCGACGTAGACGTGATTGCCGTCCACCGGAACGGCGATGCTATTTGCGAAGTTCAGCTCGGGCCGATCGACCTCATCGAGGGTCTGGAGGTGCGACAGAGCGCCGGTCACTGGATTCCGCGTAAAGGCCATCACCCAGCCTTCGACTCCGCGACCGCCTACTGCGTAGGCGTTCGCCCCGTCCGCGCTCAACTCCAGTTCCTCCGGACCCGTCATCGCGGGAATCAGGCTGTCGTCGACGCCGCCGACCCCGGCGAGATTGCCGGTGGCGGAATCGCGCGCGTAGAAGGTGATCGCGTCGTCACGCCAGCGTGTCTCGTAGAGAGAGTTGCCGTCGGGGCTCATCGCACCCGTGCGATAGTTCGGCACGATGGCGTGCGGATCCTCGCCGTAGGCGCCGACCGTCGCAAGGAAGCCGAGTCCGCCGGTCCCCGCGTCGCGCGCGAAGCTGGAGATCAGCGATCCCTGACTTCCCATCGCGTAGACGTGCTTGCCATCGGGACTCGCTACGACGCTCTGGGCGCCGCGCATCGCGCGCACACCCGCGCCATCCGCCAGCAGCGTGTCGAGGCTCAGCGCGCCCGTCCCGGAGTCCCGGTCGTAGACCGACAGCGTGCTCTGGTACGAGTTGGTGACGAACACCTGGCTCGAGTCCGGGAACGCGGCGACGGTCAGGCGAATCAATGAGAAGGGAGGAAGCGGATTGGGCTCCTGCAGCACGCGCTGCAGATAGTCGAGCCCGGAACTGAAGATGTCGAAGCCGAAGATCGCAACAGCGGGCTCGAAAGAGCCCGCTGCGTAGACGTGTTTTCCGTCGGCCGTCATCACCACCGAGGTCACGTTGGCGAGGCCGTCCACCCCGGACGTTCCGTCGCGCTGCACCTCGTAGAAGCTGAGCAGACCCGTGCTGTCGCTGCGCCCCAACACGGCGACGGCGTTCTCGTAGGAGCCCGCCACGTAGAGCACCTGGCCGTCCGGGCTCAGGTCGAGCGCGAGCGCGCCTTCGAGCCCATCGAAACCACTCTGGCCGTCCTGCGCCACCTGGACCTGAGAGAACTGGCCGATGAAGTCGGTGGCGAAGACGGCCACCGACGAGTCGAACTGCGACGACACATAGACCTGCGGGCCGTAGGTGCCGTTGCGAGCGACGACGGCGCTCGCGCCGGAAAGACCGGTGACGCCGGAAACGCCGTTCTTCCAGACGTCTACGAAGTCGAGGCCCGGGTAACCCGGATCGAAGACGGCCAACGCGTTGTCGGCGTAGCTCGACACATAGACGCGTCCGGCGTAGGCCCCATCCGGCAGCACGGCGACGCCGGTCGGCGTCGCCAGACCGTCGACGCCGCCTTCGCCATCCCGCAACACCTGGAGAAGGTTCAGCGTCCCCGTGCTCGGGTAGCGCTCGAACACGGCGAGGGCGTTCTCGCTCTGCCCGAGCACGTAGACGTAGAGGCCGTTGGGCGACACCGCAACCGCCGCCGCGCCGGCGAGCCCGTCCACACCGTCGACGCCGTCGGTCAGCTTGCCGTAGTAGCGGTACTCGAGCGTTGCCGGATCCCGGTAGAAGATCGCAACCGAGTTCTCGTACTTGCTGGCGACATACACGTTTTGGTTGTCGGGGCTGACGGCGGCGGCCCAGGCGCCGCCGAGGCCGTCGGCGTCGTCGTGCACGGTCTGGACCAGGCTGAAGGCGGCGCCAGCGCGCGGGACGGCGAGCGCCATCCCGATGGCGAGGAAGAGCCCGATCCGACGTGATGACAGGCAGTTTCGAAGCAACATGCGGAAGCCCCCCATTCCCCTGCAATGGGACCACAGCCGTCCGCTCCCCGCCATCGGCAGCATCACACCCGCTCGCGCTCCGGCTGGCGCATCGTGTCGGTCAGGAAGAACGTCCCCGTCGCGCGTGCGAGCAGCTTGCCCTCGGCGTTCACGATGTCGCCTTCGGCATAGGCCAGCGACCTCGTGCGCTGTACGCAGCGGCCCGAGGTGCGGATCGTTCCGTGCTGCACGGGCCGGAAGTAGTTGATCTTCAGCTCCACCGTCGCGCAGCCGCGGCCGGGCGGAAGCTCTTCGATGACGGCGCGACCGAGTGCGGTGTCGAGTAGCGAGAAGAGCACGCCGCCGTGCGCGCGATCGGCGCGACTCATGTGGCGGCGCTCGAGGTCCAGCTCCAGCACGAAGGCGCCGTCCTGCATGCCGAGCGTGCGGACGCCCAGGTAGTCGGTGAACTCGACCTCGCCCATCGCTTCGCCTCCTGTCGATCCTCAGCTCGGTGCGCGCGCTGCGACCGGGAGTGCCTGCCGCAGCTTCGCCCAGATCTGTTCCGCGAGCTGCGGCACGAGCGGCGCCAGCTCGCGCTCGAGCATCTGGCGCACGGCGTCGCGACACTGCTCGCGTCCCCGCGCGGCGAGCCGCGACAGTGATCCCTCGCGCAGCACGAGGCGCGCCACGCTGCGCGGCAGCGCGACGCCCCTCATGCGCTCCGCGAGCTGCTCGCGCCCCACGTACCAGCTCATCGCCGCGAGTCCGAGACCGCCGAGGCCGCCGATCAGGAACGCGACCGGGCCGGTGGTGTGCAGCAGCCCGACCAGCACCGCGGCGCCGAGGTGATGGCCGAAGCCGCCCGAGATGGTGGCGACCACGAGACTCACGCCCGCCGTGACGGCGGCGCCCACGGCCGTCGAAACCTCGCGGCCGAGCGAGGTGCCGAGCGCACTCTGCGAACTCCGCGATAGATCGCCGGCCGAGAGAGCGAGTCCGCCGTTCGCGCCGACGCCGAAGCTGCGCCCGAGCGTGCTCTCGATCGCCGCCGCGAGCGTCCCCTCGAAATCGGCGCGCGCGCGCACCAGCTGCGCCTCCAACTCCGGCTCGAAGGCCTGGCACTCGGCCTCCATCTGCTGCTCGAGCGACTTCACGCTGCCGCCCTGGGCACGGAAGGCGCGCAGCTTCGGGACGAGGCGCTCGTCGTAGAGCCGCTCGCACACGAAGTCGGCGACGGAGGCGGCGAGCTTCGCCGTCGCGCCGCGCACGTCGCTGCCGATCGCCGCCTCGATCCGCTCGATCTGGATCTTGCGTACGCTCGCGAGCAGTGACTCGAAGTAGGCGTCGCCCTGCGGCAGCGCGATCCGGCGCTGGAGCCGCCGCGAACGCAGCGTCCCGGCGGTGGCAAGCACTGTGCGCGGGATCACGACGAAGAGCAGCGCCGTCATCGCCCAGAGCCCGATCCACGCCGCCGCGGGAACGCCGGCGGCGTCCATCATGCGCGCCGCATCGTCGTTGCTGGGCAGCGGCCAGCCGAGCACGAGCGCCGCGGGGCCGAGCACCAGGCGCAGCGCAAGCGCCGCGCTCTCGGGTTCTCGGATGAAGGTGCTCCGCCACACCATCGCGTAATCGAAGAAGACTCCACGCACGAACATCCCCGCAACGGCGCCCACCGCGAGCGCCGCGGCCGCAGCGTGGAAGAGACGGCGGAGCGCGGCGGCCGGCAGCGCGCCGGCTGCGTCGAGCCACAGCGACCAGAAGCGCCGCGCCACTTCCCCGCTGCGCGCGGCGCTCGCCACCGCGTCGCGCCCGTAGCGCCGCAAACGCAGGAACAGCGTGGGAACCGCACGGCCGAGCAGCCAGCCGCGAACGCCGCGCGCTCGCGGCGCCGGCTGGAATGCGAGCGACGCGCCCGTGCGCAGACCGGGCGCAGCAGCGTCCACGCCGCGCGCTCGCCTGGTTCGCCACAGGAACGGCCCGGCGATGAGAAGTGCGTAGAGACCGAGGTTCCACGCCACCAGCACCGCGATCGGGTTGTAGAGCACGTGGATCTGCGCAGCGGGACCGAGCGAGTTGGCGAACGCGCCGAGTCCGAACGGAACGAGCAGCGCTGCGATCGGCGCGCGCGGCGCGGCGGCAAGGTGCAACAACGTGCGGTAGCCGGCGAGATCGTGCGCGAGCCGGTACGCGGCACGACGTGCCAACCACTCCGCTTCGCCCTCGGCGTCCTCGGTGCTCGCGGCCGCGTCCGCCTCCGCCGCCCCGTGCGATGCGGCCAGCTCCGGCTGCGTTTCCTCGACGGCGCGCACGAGCAGGATCTGGGCTGCGTCCGACGCCCGCATGGCGGCAGGCTAACTCAATGCGTGGGGGGCGACGGGAGCGAGCACCGGCGTTTCCGTCTCGCCCTCGAGCCACGCCGCAACCACCGCGGGCGCCACCTCGCCGCGCAGCAGGCGCCGCGCCTCGTGCAGCCGCACCAGGTGGAAGAAGAAGACCGCGAGCGCGAAGCCCGCGGTGACGATCGCGAGCACCGCGATGGCGCCCGGTTCGGCGTCGAGGCTCGTGACGCGTTCGGCCACGATCCAGCTCGCGCCCCCGCAAACCGCCAGCGACGCCAGCACCGCGAACCAGACGCGCGCCAGCACTCTCGTCCAGCCGTGCGCGAGGTAGCTGGCGAGTTCCGCATGCGTGAAGTTGTCGAGAAACCAGCCGGTGTCCTCGTCCACCGCGCGTGAACGCGGCGGCAACACCCGATCGCCGCTGAGCGGGTCGATCGCAGCCTGACCGTTCGCGTGCGCCTCGATGCCGAGGCGGATGCGCGCGTGGATGCGCTCGTCGATCGGGAAGCGCAGCGCGGCGACGAACGCGAGCGCCGAGAAGAAGGCCGGCAGCAGTGCGAAGATCGCCTTGATCGCGAGCACCACTTGCGGCGTCTGTTCGACGTTTGGCACGTAGCCTAGCGTGCCGAGCACCGCGATCGGAATCGCCGCGCTCGGGATCGCGACGAACTTGGTCAGCATCGCCCAGAAGGAGGTGTACTGGGCTTCGCGGCGCTTGCCGGTGTGCAGCTCGTCGTAGTCGATCACGTCGGCCTGGATCGAGGGACCGAGGAAGAGCCCCGCGCCGAACGACGAACCGGACCAGGCAATCAGGATCAGTGTGGGCAGCGTGTCGCCGCGATCGAGGAAGAACATGCCAGCGCCGCCGGTGATGCCGAAGAGGAAGCTCGCGAGCCACGTGGGTTTCTTCCCGAAGCGACGCGCCGCCCACATCCATGCCGGAAGGAACAGGAAGCCCGCGCCGAAGTACGCGGCGAGGAACGCTGCGAGCCAGCCGCCGGGGTTGTCGGGCCGGATCACGTAGGCGTTGAAGAACGGCATGAAGGTGCCGGGGATCGCGCTGGCCGCGCTGCCGACGACGTACGAGGTGAGCAGGATGCGGAACGGTCGATTGCGCAGCGCGCGCCGCACGCCCGGAACGAATGGGTTCGAGGGGCGCTCGGCAAAATCGCGACGCTCGCGCACGCGCACCGCGAGCAGCAGACAGCTGGCGGTGAGCGCGATCGCGAAGGCCGCGCCCATCGCGGCGAAGGCGTCTCGTTCGCTCATGCCGCCCGCACTCATCAACAGGCCGGGTGCGGCGGCCGCCAACACCGTGCCGAGGATGCTGAAGCCTTCGCGATAGCCGAACAGCCGCGAGCGCTCGTGGTAGTCGAGCGTCAGCTCGGGTCCCAGCGCGTAGTGCGGCAGTCCGTAGAGTGTGTGGAAGACGAAATAGAGCACGAAGCTCAGCGCAAACCAGGTGGACGCGGCGCGCACGTCCATCGACGCGGGCGGCGCGAAGAGTGCGTAGAAGGCGAGCGCGCAGAGCGGCGCACCCAGCGCGATGAAGGGCCGCCGGCGTCCGAAGCGCGAGCGCGACCGATCCGAGAGCCAACCGACCAGCGGATCGGAGAGCGCGTCGAGCGCGCGCGCCGCGGCGATTGCGATCGCGAGATAGCCGAGCGACACTCCTACGACGTCGGAATAGAACTTCGGGAGGTGGATGTAGATCGGAACGAGCATCGCGGCGCCGGCAAAGCTGGGCGCGCCGTAGAGGAAGAGCAGCGAGCGCGGCAGCCGCTCGCGCGGGCTCGGACTCGGTTCCAACCTGACTCCTCGGCTGCCTCGGCCACGACTCCACTGCCGCTCGGCGAGCGGGTGGAGGATGGCGCGGTGGCCCGCACTCGGCGAGTCGGCGGCTCAGGCTGAGCGGCTCGGCGGCCGAACATCTCACGAGGAGCCACGATGCAGGGCGCCGACGGACCCGACTTCGATCCCTTCTGCTGGCACGACGACCCGGTCTACGGGCTCGCGCTCCGCCTCGGCGACCCCGCCGCGAACGACTGGCGCTCCGATCTCGTGCTCGACATCGACCACATCGTCGAATGGGTGCGCACCGAGGATCGGATCCGCTTCCGCATCGCGCCGGCGACGCTGGTCTTCCACGGCGTCAGCGACCTGCGCATCGACGTCGACTGGGGCATGCGCGGCTGGCAGGTGGCGCCCTCGCTTCCGACGATCGACCGCATCGGGCGCGAACGGGTCCGCGAAGCCGAACAGCGAATCTTCCTCGACCGGCCGTACTACGCGTGGCGCGTCGCATTCGCGTCTCCCACCGGTGGGTCGATCTCGTTCGGCGCGGTCGGCTTCGACCTGGCGCTACGGCGAGAGCCCACGCTGGAAGACGAACAGCGCGTCCCTGCGTCGCTGCGGGACGGCGGCGCGTGAACGAAGCGCAGCGGCAGCACCTGCACCTGCACGAAGCGCTGCGCGCGGGCGACCTCGAAGCCGTGCGCAACGCGCTCGGCAACCCGCGCGACTTCGCCAATGCGCGCGACGCGTACTTGAGCGTCCACGTTCTGTCGTACGCGATCGCGCTGGCGCCGCTCGACCTCGTGCGTGCGCTCCTCGAGGCGGGCGCGGATCCCAACTACGAAGACCTGGGCGGCTTCCCGTCGCTGCTGAGCGCGATCGACGCGGCGCGCACCGACGGCCCTGCCCTTCTCGCGCTGCTGCTCGACTTCGGCGCCGACATCCAGCAGCGCGGCATCAACGACTACACGCCGCTCCACCACGCCGCCGCGCGCGACGATGCAGCGGCGATCGAGGTGCTGCTCGCGCGCGGCGCCGATCCCGATGCACGCACCCGCATCGACGACCTGACGACACCACGCGAGGAAGCGCTGCGCGCCGGCAACGCTGCGGCGCTGCGCGCGCTGCCGGAGCCGCAACGCTGAGGGGAAGGTCGAGCCCGCGTCAGCGCAACGACGCGGCGGCGGCGCCCGCACGGCGACCGAAGAAGGTGCCGTCGCCGAGCGATAGCCCGCTCGAGTACCCGCCCACCGAGAGACCCGACGTGCAGCGCCCGGCCGCGAAGAGACCGGGTATTGCGTCGCCGTCGGGACCGAGCACGCGGCCGTCGACGTCGGTGTACAGGCCGCCGAGCGTGAAGGCAGCGTAGAGGGAGTTCTCGGTGGTGCAGTCGAAGGCGCCGAAGGGCGGCCTCGTGAGCGGTGTTACGTACTCGCGCGACTTGCGAAAGACCGGGTCTTCGCCGCGCTCGGCGTGGCGGTTGTAGAGCGCGAGCGTCGTCTCGAGACTGCCGGGCGGCAGCGCGAGTTCGCGCTCGAGATCGGCGGGCGTCTCGCCGACGGCGGCGACCTTGCGCGGATATGCGGGCTTCTCGAAGACCGTGTCGTCCACGACGAGCCAGGCGCGACCGCCGCGATGGAAGAGCGCGAACTCGCCGAGCCGGCCGTAGTACGCGTCCTCGTTCACGAAGCGCTGGCCCTGGGCGTCCACGAGGATGCCGCGCTTCAGACCCCAAGGTTGCGTCGCGGGCAACGAGATCGATGCCTTGTCCATGTGCAGCGTTGCCGCGCCCGCGGCGATGCCCAACCGGATACCGCTGCCGTCGTCTCCCTCGGCGCCGACGCGGAACTTGCAGCGGCGCACCAGCGGCAGGTGCGCGGCGAGCATCGCCTCGTTGTTGATGAAGCCGCCCGTCGCGAGCACCACGCCGCGGCGCGCGCGGATCGCGCGCTCGACACCGAACGACTCGGCGACGACGCCGAGGATCTCGCCGCCCGGCTCGCGCAGCAGCGACACGCAGCGATGGTTCGCGGCGACGCGCGCGTCGCTGCGCTCCACGGCCGCGAGCAGCGAGCGCATCAAGATGGGTCCCGCCTGGTGCTCGAGCTGCGGCACGTGACCGCGCGGCGCGGGCGTCGCGACGTCGCAGAACGGATACGCACGCTCGGAGCCCGACCAGACCAGACCATCGTCGGTGGGAGGTTCGCCGCTGCAGCCGTAGTAGAAGACCGGCTTGAACGGAACGCCCTGCGCAACGAGCCAGTCGTAGTGCGCGGCGGAACCTTCGCAGTAGAGGCGCAGCTTGGCTTCGTCCGGTCCGTCGCCGCAAGACGCCATCAAATATTGGAACATCGCTTCGGGAGAATCGTCGAAGCCGCACGCTTTCTGGAGCGCGGTGCCGCCGCCGAGGTACAGCACGCCGCCCGACATCGCCGACGTCCCGCCGCCGCCGCCCGCGCGTTCGAGCACCAGTGTTTCCGCGCCTGCGCGCGACGCCTCGAGCGCCGCCGCGGCGCCGGCGGCGCCGAGTCCGAGCACGAGCACATCGACGGTCTCGTCGAAGGCGCGAACGGATTGGGCGGGTCGGATCAGCGGGGACAGAACGGGCTCCTCGGCGGCGGCGCCGATCCTAGGGCAAGGTGGCGCCGGAAGCCGCGCGTTGACGTGCGCACGCCCGTCCGGGATGGTCCCGCTCCCATGCATCGTTTCGCCGGAAAAGTTGCCCTCGTAACTGGCGCCGCGTCCGGGATCGGGCGGGCGACGGCGCTGCGACTCGCGGCCGAAGGGGCGCGCGTCTTCGCGACCGACATCAACGAGACTGCGCTCGCCGAGACAGTCGCGGCGATCGCTGCGGGCGGCGGCGAGGCCGTGGCGCAGCCGCTCGACGTCGCGGATCCGGCTGCATGTCGCGACGCGGTGGCCGCGGCGGTCGCGCGCTTCGGACGGCTCGACGTGCTCTGCAACGTCGCGGGCATCCTCCAGTGGGGTCACGTCACGGAGATCGCCGAAGCCGACTGGAACCGCATCGTCGCGATCAACTTGTCGAGCGTGTTCTTCCTGTCGCAGGCGGCGATCCCGCACCTGCTCGCGACGCAAGGCGTGATCGTCAACATGGCGTCGGCGGCGGCCGTGAGAGGGCAGGCGTATACGTCGCCCTATTGCGCGACGAAGGCGGCGGTCGTTGCGCTCACGAAGTCGATGGCGGTGGAGTACGCGCAGCGCGGGCTGCGCGTCGTCGCGATCGCGCCGGGAGGCGTGAAGACGCCACTCGCCATGTCCGTGACGTTCCAGGACGACTTCGACGCCGCGCTGATCCAGAAGATGATGCCGCTGATGGAGATGGCCGAGCCCGAGGAGATCGCCGCGGCGGTCGCGTACCTCGCCTCCCCCGAGGCCCGCTACGTCAACGGCTCCCTCCTCAGCATCGACGGCGCCCAAACCGCCGGCTAGTTGACTTGGGGACGTTCCTGTCCTGTTGACTTTGTTGAATTCAGGAACGTCCCCAAGTCAACGCCCGAGGGCGATGCGTTTGGCCCAGCGGTAGTCGGGCTTGCCGGCGGGGGAGCGCTCGATCTGCGCGACCAGCGTGAGCTGGCGCGGGACCTTGTAGCCGGCGATGTGCTTGCGGCAGTGCGCCTGGATCGCTTCGAGTGTGGGCGCGGCGCCCGGCCGCGGCTGCACGATCGCCGCGACGCGATTGCCGAAGCGTTCATCGGGCACGCCGATCACGACCGCGTCGTAGGCGTCGGGATGCGACTTGATCGCCTGCTCGACCTCTTCGGGATGGATCTTCTCGCCACCCGAGTTGATCGACACCGATCCGCGTCCGAGCAGCGTCACCTGGCCGTCGGCCTCGACGCGCGCGAAGTCGCCGGGCATCGAGTAGCGCTGGCCGTCGGGCGCGGTAAGAAAGGTTTCAGCGCTCTTCGCGGGATCCTTGTAGTACTCGAGCGGGATGTGACCCGTGCGCGCGATCTTGCCGATGCGCTCGGAGCCCGGCTCGAGAACGCGCATCTCGTCGTCGAGCACCACCGTGCCGGCACTCGGCTTGAAGGTGGGCCCGCCGCCGATCATCGCCGTCTTCCCCTTCGTGCACAGCAAGAGGCCGTTGCCGCCGCTCTCGGACGCACCGACGCCGTCCACGATGATCAGGTTCGGGAAGTGGCGAAAGAAGTCGTCCTTCACGGTGGGCGAGAAGACCGCCGCGGTGCTGGTGACGAGGAAGAGCGAGGAGAGATCGCGCTTCTCGGCGAGACCATCGAGCGCTTCGACGAGCGGACGCCCCATCGCGTCGCCGGTGATCATCAGCGCCTGGACCTGCTCCTCGGCAACGAGTCGCCACACTTCGGCCGGGTCGAACTTCGCGACGAGCACGTTCTTGTTGCCAACGAAGGAGCGGCTCATCACCGACCACTGCGTGGCGCCGTGCATCAGCGGTGCGATCGAGAAGTAGTTGCGCGGACCCGGCGCATCGCCGCGCGCGATCATGTCCTCGGGCTGCTGCGCCTTCCAGCCGCTGGCGGCGTCGATGCCGCCGCCCAGCGCGAAGAAGACGTCTTCGTGGCGCCACAGCACGCCCTTCGGCAGCCCCGTCGTGCCACCCGTGTAGAGGATGTAGCGATCATCGCCGGAGCGCGGCGCGAAGTCGCGTTCGGGCGAGCCGTCCGCCATCGCGGCCTCGAAGTCGATCGCGTCGATGCCGGTGAGCGGTTCCCCGCTGCCGTCCTCGATCACGATCGCGTGCACGAGGTCTGGCAT
>Ga0102851_10000284_pt1 | contig 24128 bp, 45 predicted proteins | sample Mud3Dept3metaG_FD_79558 | JGI IMG/M metagenome (GOLD analysis project Ga0102851, IMG submission 79558) | Freshwater wetland microbial communities from Ohio, USA, analyzing the effect of biotic and abiotic controls - Mud 3 Core 4 Depth 3... | ecosystem: Environmental > Aquatic > Freshwater >... | reverse complement strand
GTTTCTGGGGTTGTTGCCCCTTCGGGTGGCGTTGTGCCAGTTTCTGGGGTTGTTGCCCCTTCGGGTGGCGTTGTGCCAGTTTCTGGGGTTGTTGCCCCTTCGGGTGGCGTTGTGCCAGTTTCTTCGGGCTGTATATTTTTTTTCATGCTATTGAATATTGAGAGTTTCATTCACTGGGAATTTGAAGTTATCGGCTTTGATGTAGCCTTTGAAGTTTACCAACACGTTCTTATTCATGAGCGCATCGGTGGCGCTGAATAATTCGGTTTGTATGGCAATGCTCTTTAAAGTGGTGGATGCTTTGCCCGCGAGCGTAACCGGCGTGGCATACGCCAATACTGCTACTTTTTTCGAATTAATAATTACGTCGCAGTTGATTTCCTGGAAAAGGATGGGCTTGGCGTTTGGGTTGGTAAGCTGGATGTCTATACCTATAATAAGGTATGGGAACTTGAATTTAATATTTTTGCTAAAGGCAGAGAAAGCCACCTGCAAATCCTGTATGCGGGTGCCGGTGCTGCCCCAAAGAAAAAAAGCAGCTACGCCAATTACGGCGGCTGCTCCTACTACCAATGCCCCATTCGATCGTTTAGCCATACCTTTTGTTTAAAGCAGGATAAACTTAATGAGGTATTGTAACATCATTTTTAAAGGGTTATTAATCATTGTTATTAATTACTTTATCTTACCAAAAACCTGATATAAAGTTTAGTTATTTTTTAAGCCCTAAGGCTGTTATTACTTCATCGTAATCAACATTCTCGTATTTGCAATACTCACGGATGGTAAGGTGTTGATGCCGTTGTTTTCCGTAAGCATCGCGGATACGGTTTAAAATGATGCGGCACCACGTGGGAGTTTGGCCCGTTAAAATTTGAAGGTCGGACGGATAGATAAATATTCGTTGCATAAACCTGATTTTTATTGCAATGCTAACGAAAACCTAAAAGCGCGTCAAGGGTACACCGAAAATATTTTTTGCACCGGAATATCGGAAATGAAAATAAATGCGTTACGGTGATTTAAAACGGATGTGGTTGGTAATGCATTTTTTACAACAAAATTTTAATATTCGGTATCGGTGGAATATCGGCAGAAAAACACCGGTTTTTAATACCATATCCTTAGGCTAATTTTAGGGGGCCAATACCCCATCCTTTTCCATTATTTTTTACAACAATTCGAGGGTTATTTTTTTAAGTGCCGATATCGTACCAAAATTTTTGGCGGTACGATATCTATTTTTTGAGCGCCGAAAAAAAGCAAAAATTCTGCGAACATGAAAAATAGGGTTACAGTGTTACAAATCGATGTAGCCTTAGTGCAACTAAGTAACACGCGGTAACACAAAAACAAGGGAGAAGGTTACAGTGTTACAGTTATTTTTATAACAGTACGTAAGTGGCGTTTTTGCTGGGGCGTTTTTCTGAAACCGTGATTTTACGGGATAACTCCCAACGGGTATGTGTTTTTATTTTGGGGTGCAAACCGAAAAGTTGTGTTACTGTGTTACCGCTTTTTTACCCTTCGTTTTATAACTTATTGATACTCAATACTTGTAACTTATTGATTATCAAGATTGACACTGTGTTACAAGATTTATTTTTATATCTTATTTATTATTAATACATTAAAAATAATTTGTAACCCTGTAACACAAAAACACACATATTTGGTAATTTTTCTATGGGCAAAAATGGAGCAAAAAAAAGCCCCGGAAAAACCGGGGCTTGTGATATTTATTTTTTGGGATTCGATATACCCCTTCAATTATTTATTGTAAAGTTCCAAAGCCTGTGCATAGCTTTGCAATAACTGGTATTTAAAAGGGTTTCCCGTATGTATGATTAACGAATTATAATAAACTACCTGATCGGTAATGTGTATCTCCGAATCGAACTTTTGAAATGTGCCTTTATTGAATTTATAGAACCACCTTTGAAAAAGTTTATTGCGTGCAACGTGTTTATGATCGGTTACGTCGCAAATAAAAATTAGCGCATTTTCCGGGTTGGATTCCAGGAACTGTACAATGAGGTACACAATGGTATTGCGTATTTTATTATCGAATGCCATCGAATTGCCTTGCAAGGGATAAAAAGATATTTCGGCAATGAAACCAGGGTAGTTTAGGAAATGTACATTCGCTTCTGAAAATGCTACGGAATATTCGATACCTAAACTGGTGGTAAAAACATAATTATTGGAAGGGGTAAGGCTACAACTGTACCGGTGCAATAAATCGTATCCCTTTTGCATCGAGTTGCGCTTTAGTAACTTCGCCGCGGTGGAAAGCTTTGATAAGATCTTTCCGCTCTACCATTTGTTTAATGGCTTCCGGGGCTTTATCTGTTTTGATGATGATCTTAACGCTTTTGTTCATTTCGTTTATTTATTATGCAAATATAGTTATTTTTTTGCTTTTTTAATATCTGCTCCAAAATTGATAAACTCCTGTAGGCAAATTTTAAATGATTCTTCCGCCTCGGTGGCATTGTATCCATAGCCATAAAGTTCCAATGCCGGGCAATAAATTATTTTTGTTCCACCCTCATCGAATGCAATAACAGTGAGGTTTAATTTATTTTTTTTCATCTCTATAATTTTTATGTAAACATAAAAAAAAACCCGGCACCATGGCCGGGGCTTTCTCCTTATTCCAGTTCCCGCAGGAGCGCTACGTTAAAGTTGAACAACCGCTGCAATTCCATGAAAGAATTTACCCAGTCTATATCTACAAGCGACTGGTTGTTGATTGCCCCTATTTGGGCAAATACCGCATTTGAAATGTTGCAGATGTTCTCTACCGGGTTACCGAGGCCGGAAAGGATGAGCGCCTCTTTAATTTTTTCGGGTGGGATGTTGGTGACATCCGGTTTGGTGTTGCCTTTTTGATCTCGCATGACTAAAAAGTTTTATGTGAAATAATGGGGAAGCGGTCACTGCGAGATCAACATAACAACGAAGTGTTATATAGGCTTCGGGACTTACACCCGTGTGCCGCTTCCTTATCTCTTTACGCCTTGTTTGTAATGGAATTTGATACATATTATTATGATAATCTCGCATCACAAACTTACGAATTTTTATGCAAATTATGCAAGGCTTTATTTTTTATTTGCCTTCCTGGTTATAGCAGATATTCATGAGGTCTTTTTCTACGGGTGTTAACCCTTTTATTTTTTCCTCCCAAACATCGGGCTTATGGGTTTTGATGCAATTGTAGCACCACCATACGCCAATTTCCCCAACCGGGTTAGCCCTGGTTAATGGTGCTTTAAAAACCGAGATTCCGCATTTTTCGCATTTCATGGTATTTTAAGTTATTCGTTCACAAAAATAATTTCCATATCCCCAATAATTTCGAAATGCCCATTTAGCCCGGGCAAATCGCTTGCCTCGGCAATGATAAACCTGGCTTGTTCTTCGGGTAGTTTCCAGTATAGTTTGTTCAGCACGATGAGCATGCCGTCAATTCTCTTTTTCGTAATTTTTTTAGAAGCGATTTGTACGTGTGCCATAATGTTATAAAGTTTTAAAGTGTGCGAGCTGGTAACGTAATTCATGCCGGTGCCTGCAGGTACCGGCATAAAAAGGGGTGCTGCCTGGTGCATATATAAATATGTTATATGGCATTTAAGAGAAATCAATCTCGCCATACAACTCCCAATCTTTATCAGTCATAGTTTCAGGATCATGATTATCCCAGTATCTTCCTAAAGATGTTCCAAGGATTCTGTCACAATCTTCACACCTTGTTTTTCCTTCTGAATCTACATAAAAGCCATTATTACATTTACATTCTTCCTCCAACGGAAATTTGCTGCGGTAAAATTCGGATGGTTTCATAACGTATGGTTTAAATAATTGATTACCTGTTTTCCTATGTATTCGGTATAAGCTGGGTGTATGGCTTCTGCTAATTCTCGTTCGTTCATGTACCAATCGATGCCCATGGCATCGGCCCAGCTTTCGCGTACTGTATTTTTAGGGTTCTTTGGGTACGCATCAGTTTTGCTTTTTCTCCAGCTTCCTTTCCCAAAAATGCTGTAATAGTCCCCATCTTTTACCGTACCTGTTTTTGGTGGGATGCCTGGCTGTAGTATAAAGCAATTGTTAATTTCAAAAATCCTTTTCCGGAGTACCCCCAATTGAAACATGGTACCCCTACAGATAATATCCGGCCTTATGATTGCCCCCGGTACATTTTCGATGATGGTAGGCACCCGGAATGCGGCAAGTGCCTCCCTGGTTGCTGGTATTAAATTGGGGTATGTTTTGCCCCTTGCTTTTGCTATTGAGGTGCTTTTACTGGCATGCTGGCAGGGGGGCGATGCGTGTATGGCATCGTATAAATGGCCATGCAGTTTTACATATTCCAGGGCATCGGCTTGCACAAACGTAAATGGGTAATGCGGTTGTGGCGCAATATCAACCCCCGTTACTTCGAACCCGGCGCGGTGGTAGCCCATGGCCGCGCCCCCAGCTTTGCAGAATAAATCTAAAAGTTTTGGTTTCATGTTTGAATAATTATTTGGTGTCACAAAAAATTCCACATTCCCAACTTTTAATTGGAGCTCCCTTATCAGTAGGTTTTAATTCATCCAGAAATATTCTTTTCCCTTTTACTCTTACTAGCCTAGCACCAATGCGCCTGCTTTGTATCGTTCTTTCTTCAAAATCTTTGGGGAATAATACTCTAATTAAATTCCAGTACGTTGGGCTTGTGGCTTTAACACATCCTTTGCAGTTTGCGTTTGGTAAACCCATTTCATAAACTACTGGAAGTTTAATATTTGCTTTTTTCAACAACTTAAAGCAGTCTGGTTTAGTTATTAATTCACTTATTAAAACAGGAATCGTATTACTTCGCTCATGGTTGTTAAATTTTTTCTGTCGCTCCCATTCATCAATAGTAAAACCTAAAACGTGCCAATCAATTTTATTAGCAAGTTCAAACTGATAGCGAGCCTCTTTTTTAAGCAGTAAGGTACAAGGTGCGCCATCAATTCCGGCCATATATTTTCGTTTGTCGAAAACCTCAATTATTGAAGCGTTTGGAAAATCCTTGTTTTTGGCTTCGATAATGGGATACTGAATCCATTCCTGAACATCTAAAAGAAACCTTCTATTATCTTCATGCTCCTCTTTAACCGGATTGTTAACGATTAAAATATTATGCGTTTTCCCATATTTTTCAATGGTTTTCTTTGCGGCTATTGCACTGGCAGCGCCACAACTAAACCAAACTACAATCGTTTCCATTATCCTACCTTGTTTAAATCAATCCCCTGTTCTGCCATGGCTTCGCGCATGGTTTGGTGTTCGGTTGTTACCCCGTCTTTTGTGATGAATAAGGGAGCATCCAAAACGTGCCTCCCTTTTTTTATCAGCACATCCCACCGGATGTTTGGCCGGATAACCGAAACCGTGTAAATATCGTTTTCGAGCGATGTTTGCACCTGCGATGTAGTAAGCACATCCCAATTATTTTGTATGGTGTTGTTGAACTCCAAAAGTGTGAGTATGAAACCTTCCATTGTATTAATTATTAAATGATTAAATGATTAAAATGGTAATCCCTCTGCCAGTTTGATGAGCCAGTTATCGGCGTTTTGGGTGGAAAAGTCGTTAATGTAATTATCCGTTTCGGCAATGCCCTTTATTTCGTCGGGCTTTAAAAAGTCCTCGCGCCGGAAAATGTACGGGCGGGCGGTAAACTTTAAATTCTTGTCCAGTTCGTCGGTATTGGCGTCCCAGCGCGGCCAAAAAAAGCGGTGCGACACGTGTACCTTATCGGCATTCACGTACGGCTGCGGCTTAAAGTGTTTTTGTATTTCCTTGGCCAGGTAAGGCGTTGGGTACTTCTTATTGAAAAGCACAATATTGATTGCCTCCGGCGAAAGGAGCAATACGCGGAAACCGAACTGCAAAAACATTTCGCGGAGCGTGTACGCAATTTCGCTTTCGATACGGGTTTTGTTTGCCTCGATTAACTTGTCGAGCGCCTCGGTGCGCCGAATTTCGGGTTTAAACCACATGCGATCTTCGTTTTGTGTGGTCAATTGCCGGTGGTTTAAAAACCACAAAAACGCCGGTATTTCGGCTATCATTTTCTTGAGCAGCGCCGGGTCGCGTTTTTTGATCACCGGCACTTTAATTACCCAGTACCGCTCATCGTTTTTTCCGGCTAAAATAAAGTTGTCCTCGTTGTTCGATGCCAGCACGAACTTGCCAAAAAAATCGATTTCGGAATGATCCTTTCCCTTGCGGTTTACCACGATTTTATCGCCGGTGGAAAGGCTTTTGATCTTTTCCACCCCTGCCTTTTTCTCAATAAACGATTCCTCGCAGCAAATAAGCAGCTTACCCGCCCACGAGTGGTTGAACTGGTTGGCCAAATCATCGTTCCCGATAATGATGCAATTGGTGGTAAAAATGGTGCGCAAAAGCTGGATGAACGTAGATTTACCAGTTTGGTTCTCGCTCGACACCAGGCAAAGGATGGGCAGCTTTTGCCAGGGTTGCTGGTAAAGCAATTGCATAAAATCCATGCCTATTTCGTACTGGTACCCGAAAATATGGCGGCAAAATTCCAGGATGGTCGTACAGTCGCCCTCTTCCGGTTCGTGTTCGAATTTCGAATACAGGTTAAAACAATTGTTGATTACCTGGGTGTAATTCACATGATCCGGTACGTTGCAAAACTCTTCGTAATAGGGTATGTGCTGCGAAAAATTTTTGCCGATCAGTTTGGTAATCGTGCCTAATTGGCGGGCTACAATGCGTATTTCATTGTCTTTATACTTATTCGGGACCTTTACGAACTTGTAATAATTGTCGCCTACCTGGAAATATTCGAGCACGTTTTTAGGCACAATAATATCGCAAACTTTCTTTTCGTCGTTCCACCGGTATTTCGAGCCCCGGAACACAAATTCACGATCTCTTATTTGCTCCTGGTGGAATTTGTAAAAATCGTTGATGTCCTGTATGTGGAAAAACTTCGAAACCTTACTGGTATTGGCTGTAACATCGATGCGGTGGAAGTATTGCGCCGGGCGCGAAATGCGTACCAAATCGTCGGTAATCATGGTTTCGCTGCCCTGGGGGTCAATCTGGGTTTTGTAGGTGATGTACAAATCGTCCAGCCCCTTGGGGTTGCCGTCTATTTCTTCGGAGGCCACACAGGCAAAATATATGCTCACCTTATAATCTTTCAGCAATTCGGCCACCTTGGCGATAGAGGCCAGGAAAATAAACGGGCGCTGGGATAAATCATCCATATCGTTCAACGCATGGGGCGAAAGGTTGCGGCAATCGCCATCATACAATACTATAACGGTTTTAACCTTGCATTGCTGTATAATGGCAATCACGTCGCCATACATCATGTCGGTATCCTTATCTTTCACGTGCGTAATGGATGATAGCCCAATAATATCCAGCCCGTGCATGTACGCCTTAAAGGCTTTGATGTACCCCTCGGTTAGCACCAGGGTGTCGATGGTGGTACCCTTTTCGTACTTTTCGATGATCGCCGGGGTGATGAACGGTACCGTAGCCGCGCCTTTGGGGATGTGGTATTTATGAAACTTTACGTGGCCACCCTCGGTATATTCAACGGGGGTTTTGAGGCGCTTCAAAACAAAGGGTTTCCAGCGGTTGGATGTGCTGGTGGGGTTATCGCTCCGTTTATCGAGGTAATAGATAATTTCGCGCTTAACGTTGTACACGCGGATGCAAATGTTATCATCGTTATCCGGGTAAAAAATGGGCATTGCTTCGCGGCGCTCGGTATCAAACGTAGGGTCGTTTGCGATTAATTCGATGGTATTGTGCGCGGGCAGCATGCCCAATTCATCCACCATCCGCGTATTGAAATACGAAGGTTCGGGGATGGTACCGGTAGGCGCACCATCCGTAGTTTTTTTAGGCATAAAATTATTTTTGCTTTTTAACGAGTAGGACCAGGCTCAATTCTTGTGTTTCCCAATTGATGGGCGGCATGTAGTTTTTGTACATGGTTTTCAGTATGCGGCGGCATTCGGCCACGTTGTACCCGGTATCGAGGTACGCAATGAAATTGTTTATCTGGTCAAGTTTTAAATACTTTACATCCACGCACCGCGCTTCGCCTTTGTTAATGTTGCGGTTCTCGTATTTGAGGTTGATGTAAAACTCGGCCCCTATTTTATATTTATAATCGTTCCGCAGGCGGATGGTGGTAAAGGCCGTAGCATCCAGTTTTTTGTTCCAGTTGTGGTTAAAGTCTATGATACCAGGCATGGGGCGTTATTTTCGAAGGTTAGTATTTTGGAAGAAACATATACCAGCTGCTTACGTGCCTGTTCAAGTACGGTAAATTCGGCCTGGGCAGCGGGCGGCAACAGCTTTTGTAAAAAAGGCTCAAGCTTTAAGATGGTTTCTGCAATAGACCGCAATTGCTTATCCTGTAAGTAATGGATACCGGCGGTGCATTTTTCGAGTGCTACTTTGCGCACGGGTATGTTGTGCGTGTAGTTTAGCTCAATGAGTTCGCGGCATTCGCGCACGAAATTTTCGATGGTGAACAGGAGGTATTCCCGTTCCAGCGATTCGATACGACGCACGGCATCGGCTTCGTGCGTATAGTTTTCTTTAAACATACGAGGCATGCGCCGCCAGGCGGCAAACTCGCACTCGTAACTTACAAAGCCCGTGGCCTTGCAAACCTGGTAGTTTTTAATTTTAAACATGGCTAAACGTTTTTTTATGATTTCCAACACTTTCCTAAATAGAATAAGGCGATAGGGTTTCCGTTAGTTACTTCAATTTTGACATCGAAAAATATAATACCATCATCGTCCATGGGTAGTTCTGTGTAATATGCCCATATAGGATTATGTTTATGATATTTATTATATTCGTCTACGGCAACATCAAAGCCTGGCAATTGGTATGCCTGTAGCTTAATGTTATAGATAACTGGATTTTCCATATTACACGAGTTCGGCTGCAACCTGGAAATAAATGTCCTCGTATAACCGCTCGTACTCAAAGTATTTATCGCGGTCGTTGTCGGCAATGGCCTTTTGCATGCCCACCACAAACACATCCTTAAGGATCTGTATTTGCTCGGGTGTTAGCAGGATGGTTACGTTTTCCCCTTCGGGTACTTTAGTGTCGCGTTTGTATTCGTCGTATACTAGTTGCAGCTTATCAATATAAGCTTGCATCCGTTCAATGCGTTGTAAGCTCATGTTTTTTTTGTTTTAAAAGTTTGGCATACTTACTCTGCAATCCGGCAAGCTCTTTGGATAAGACTACCATTTCATCGAGCCGCGAGGCGTTGCCGTCGGGGTCGTTAAGGTAATTATCGCTCAAAACTTTGATGCGGTGCTGGAGCGCAGAAATTTGATTTTCCAGGCTTTCGATGCTTATCTGTTTAACCGTGGGTTTGCTCCATTTCTTTTTCATGCGGCGGAAAGGATACGTGAGTAAATTGAGGACTTTGTAAACCATATATTTCATCGCCGCCGAATAGGCAATGGCGGCAAGCCGCTCGGCGGTGATGGGTTCGCTTATTGGAACGACTTCGCTTGCGCGTACGAGTTCAATTTCGCCGGTGGCCAAAAGAAACCTTGCTTTATCTAATTCGGTAGAATGGAATAGTTTTGCACCATTTAGAAAAGGCCGGAAAAAATAAACTTCAATAGATCCATCTCCTTTGTGCATGTACTTGCCCGTACTAATCATCCGTACAAACCAATATTCACGCAGGTTTATATCTTTCATGTTATGTTCGAATGTTACCATGGCGCTTAGTTTATAGAGAATGAATTGTTTACCACGGTGCGCATGAGCGCTATTTCATTTTCGGCAGTAAGGCCCAGGGAGGTTACCAGGTGGTTTAATACGCGATCCGGGTGTACCTCGATAAAATCGGGCATGGAGGCAAGCTTTTCGCCTATTTCGGTGGCACGTTCCGGTGTGATGTTGAATTGCTTTAAAAGTGTATTCATGGCTTTAAAATTTAATGGTTCAACTTAATGAGATCTAACTCTCGGTTAATCTTTTGGATCTTTATGCAGCACTCTTTTGTATTTTCGATAATTACATGAGCCTCGGCAAACAACTTATCCAGCTCGTTTTGAATGGCTAAGTACTTATCGTTTAAAGCTTGCTGTTCTTTTATGGATTGGATTGGGTTCATGGCTGTGGTATTATTGGTTTATAAATTCGATGTTGCGAAAGGAAAATTTACCGTGAAACGATTTATTCATTATGTGTGTAAAAAATGTTGCACCATTTGTGGTAATGTTATCGATATTGCAATGGTAATCCCCCGTATCTTGTTTATGATAAAATTTATCAATCCGGCCATTCGTAAGGTGCGGCATACTGTTTACATACCGGTAATAAATATCTTTTGTATCACATTTCAATTTAAATACTTCCCCTGCAATGAATCTTTCTTGTTTGGTAGGCATGGCTTTGGTATTATTGGTTAATAAATTCAATGTCCATGTATCGAACTACATTGTGAATTTCATTTCGAAATTCTGTTTTGTGATAACAAAAACCAATGTTATCATTAGACCATAAAGTGCCTTCGTATATGAACCCATCTCTAGTTTTCATTTCAAGTATGAATTTTCCGCCAACTTTTATAACATGGTAAACAATACTTGGATTTAATCTGTAATAAAACTCATCACCGTTTAAAATCCGGCCTAGGGGTTCCATAACTGGCTTGGGTGTTTCTTTATTCAAGAAATCCGCAATCTCTTTCATTTCTGCTAACGTAGGCACGTTAATGGCGGTGGCCCTACCCTCGTGCATGCGCACAATCTTTTTTAATAGCCGTATGGCTTCCTGTGTTTGTTCGTTACTCATGGCTTTGTAAGTTAAATTGTTTGTACTCTTCGCAAACGGCTTCTATGTTGGCAAGTGCCTTGGCATCGGGTATGGCCTGGCGCTCTATCCAGCTATAGAATGTCATTTTATTGATTTTCCCGCGCTGTAGTATGCGGTGGCGTAGCTGCTTTTGGTCTGCTTTGGTGGGCAGTGCCTTGTAAAAAGAAAAAAAATCTGCGGCATCCATTTTGTTTTGCTTTATTTAATTGTTATATTTCTTATGCAAGTATAACGAATATATTCAGTGTAGCAAATTTTTTCGTCAAAAAACGAACATATTTTTTCATACCAAACCCCAATTATTTGATTATGAATTTAATTAGAATTAAAAGTTTAGCTGAAAAAAAGAATGTTTCTATTCGGAATCTGTCACAACAGATAAAAATGAGTGAACAGAATTTACATAAGTGTATTCGCGATAACCGTATGGAGGCCGGAGAATTGGAAAAGATAGCCGCTTACCTAAACGTACCGATCAATTACTTTTTTATTGATGACCTGGATAAGCTGGGCGATGAGCCTAAAATAAACATAAAGCAGGAACACAACGGCAATGGCCACAACATAGCCGCCCAGGATGCGAAACTAAGCGAATGCACCAAAGAGATTGAACACCTCCGCGAGATCATAAAATTAAAGGATGAGATTATAAGTGTGATGAAGGGAGGGAAATAGATGGAAAAGGATGAGAGGAAACAAATGGAAACGTTTGATAACTTTATCAATGGAGAGAACGGTAAAGAGCTTCTACAGTTAATTAAAGAGTTTTTGCAATCGCGCACGCAAGCGGTAAAGAATGCGAAATGGGAATTTATCAGCGACCGCACTTACTACCTTCTTTTGGTGGCGGCATGCCTGGTAACAATCATTTATCTCGCTTTGCAGAATCTCATTGATAAGACGGTTACCGGTACTTTGCTGGGCAGTGTTATCGGTTACTCGCTCGCTAAGGTTCGCAAAAAAGACGATGACTGATAGCGTAAGCACGTTTTCAAGTTTTTTGTCAAGTTCCTTACTCATAGCTTTTTTTTACAAAAGTAAAAAAGCCTGAGCGGTTTCGCAACGGCTCAGGCTCTAAACAGTGTTATAAATATGCAAAGGATTGTGTTTTGTAAAAGTATGAAATATTTGATTAACATATCTATTCAGGTAGATGAAAAAGCCCTGGAAAAAACCAAAGGTGAAGGTTATCAAGCCTCCAAAACCGCCCCAGAAGTGATTTAGCGCCATGGCCAAAACACTCATATAGAATAGATTTTTTGCAGTTGAATAAAAATAATATACTTTTTTCCTCAAACCGGGTTTAAATATTTGATAATTAGGAGTGTAATTTTTAACGTACTATAAATTATAGGACAAATGTTATTTAAATATATTTGATAATCAAATAGTTATAAAATCAAAAAAGTAAATATATTTGCTTTTATGAAACAAATAAGGATTGTTAATTACCAAACCCCTAAACACTCAAGTGTTTATATAAAGCAAAAGCAATACAGCGTTTGGCTTGGGAATCATACAACTAACTATTTTACAAATGAAAAGGACGCTTTACGGTTTTTGGCAGAAACAAATCGTTTCCTGAACGATTGCTTACATGAACTGAATTACCTGTATGGGATTATTTTTATCGAGTACCGGCAAATCTGGTTTTACACAAAGGGCAAAGAAAATATTGAGCAATCGATAAAATCATGTTTTAATGATGCTGACGCGCTTTTTTATAAGCTGACGAACAAAGGGCAGACTATAAACGGAAATGCGTTTGTGTTCAATTGGATTATTGCCTTAACGGAAACAATTGGCAGTGCTATCGAATCGATAATTGATTTGTACAATGATAAAAAAGATTTTGCCGACTTACGGCGGCTTAAGATTTTTTTAAGACAAATCCGGAGTATGAAAAAAGATATTGAAAGCTGGGGAAAATTATGATTTATTGGCAAGTATGTACGAGCGGATTTCGCGAAGATCAATATGGATCTGCATTATTGTTTTTTCCTGCGATTCTTTCACAAATCCTATTTCTTTTTCCAGGGCTTTATATTGCTTGTCCACATACGTAATATCGGCCTTTTTATCCACTTTCTCATTTAGTTTATCCATATCATTTTTTTTGAATGTCCGGTTAAGGTTCCAAACTCCTACAACAATAGCCAATACTGAAAGGCCGATTGAAATAAATAGCTCAATGGTCATGTTTTTTGCGGTTTAGGAATTTGGCATAAAGCGAAATGCCAAACAGTAAATAAAGATAGCCTAATATTGAAAACGTAATTATCTTAGAATGACAAAAGATTTCCCAGGTTAATTGATCCTTGTTTAGTAAAAACGCATTGATAATCGCGAGTGAAAACATCCAAATAACAATCGGAACACCAATGTACTTTGAGATTTTACTACTCCGGATTAACTCAATTACCAGGGCGCCGATAAACCCATACACATTGAAATAATACAAAGCCTCACATACAATTTCAGGAAATAAGCCTGTGTAATCGCTCGTGTACCAAAACGAAAACGTGATGGTAAACACGAGCGCTAAAATTTCAATGCGAGTTAACCGGTGCATTACGGCTTTACTGGTTTATCCGGTTGAACGATAGGAGCGCTTTCGGATACCGTAGCTTTTTTACCCGGTTCTTTTTTGGTGTTATCGAGGTACAATAAGAAATCATGCAACAACCCAACTACTTTTGTAATCCAGGACCATTTCCCGGAGGTAGGGATAAAACGACCTAAAACATCGATTCCGATCGCAAGGCCCAGGACCCAAACCAACCAGGTTAAAATTCCTGCCCCGGTTCCGGGTAGAGCTGGCACCGATACTTGTACCGTGGCTGCAGCATCGCTGGAAGCGACAGACGTTACAGTATCTTTTACAATTACCTGTGCGTGAACATTCATTGTAATAAATGCTGTACTTAGCAGCATTACGAAGAAAATAAACTTTTTCATGATGATATGTATTAGTGAATTAAAGTGCAGTTACAACAAGGGTACCGGCATTATCTACAGTTAGTTTATACCGGGTACCGTTTGGAGATTTTAAAATAAGTCCATCCCCTGCCGTGGTCGTTTCCATGTTGGCAGTAACATTGAGCGTACCATTTATTTTTAATAGAGGGGTAGAAAAATCGCCATAAATAAGGGGATTAGATGTATTTGAATTTGCGATGTAAAGTTTGTTAGATCCGGTTTCATTGTAACCCGCATCATACCCAAGAAATACATTTTTATTCCCTGTATTTTCGTGACCGGAGCCAGCTCCTAAATAAACATTACCTGTTCCTGTAGCTAATGGTCCGGCGGAGGTGCCAATTGCTACATTATCAGCTGTTGAAGTTATTTGTGAAAGCGCTCCGAAACCTAAGGCAATATTACCATTTCCTGCATTAACAAAATAGAGAGAACTATTCCCTATAGAAATATTTCCAGAACCTGTTGTTAAATATTTAAACGGAGTATCTGCAAATCCAAAATTAAAATTTCCGTCGTAAAAAAAATGGGTTGCATTAAGATAACCATTTAGCGTTAGCCTTTTTGTGCCGGTTGGCCTGGCTATTCCTTTATAAAACCTCGCACTATCTAATGTTAAGGCTAAGGTGGGGTAAGGCTCGTAATATTTGCCTACACTGTTCCACGAAAGGAAATTGCTTACAGGCAAGCCAGCGATTGAGCTGGTATATGTTTTCGTACCATCCTGCCAAACAATAGTGTCTAAACGTACGTTGTTTGGGGTGCGCACATCCGATTTTTGGGCGGCGGAAAGCAAAGGGATAAGTATCGTTATGAGTAAAATAAACCGTTTCATGGTTGCTGATTTAAGGATTAATAATTTTGCCGAAAGGCATCGTACGTAAGTGTTACATTACCACCGCTGTTGTCTACCGTGTATTTTAGTTTGATGATATTGGATGAACCGGAATAGTAGGCGCCGGTAAATGTTAGCCCTATATCTGTAACCGGGAAATAACTCCCCGGATTGAACACTAAGCCCGATCCTGTATTGATTACCTCTAATGTGCCTTTTCGGTAAGTAGAACCACGGAGCGCCGTATATTTTAATTCAATCGTACGATTATAAGTTTTATCGGCAATTGAAATGCTATCCGTGGTATTATTTACCAGGGTAGCGGATAATTTCCGTTGTACTTCGGTATAGAGGCCAAGGCCGTTAATGTATCCTCCTAGATCCTCTCGAACGAAAGATTTATATAATGAGCTGGGATTATAGATTGATACTAATTTATTGGTTACATAACTAGCTGTTGAAAAACGCACCGGGGTTGTCGCGGAAAATGTATAAAACAAATAATCTGTAAACAATAATCCAGTCTTAGAATTATCATGTTGAATAATCGCAGCGGTATTAACGTTGTTAGCATAAGCATTCCCACAATCTTTAAACAAAAATTCCGATGGGTTAAGCCTACCTGGGATATTCATAGACTGAGAATAACTGATGCCATATAAATAACCGCTCACTATCAGCGCGCTTGAAAAAACAGTACCGGAATAATAGAAACCATTCCCTAGTGTTTTGCGGTTAGTTTTTCTATAAATAACAGATTGCAATAATATATTTGTTCCATTTGTTGCGATAATAGCATAAAGAGAAGTATTTGGATCTGATTTTATTTTTGAATACCGAATGTCAGCATTAACCATTGATAAAAAAACACTACCTGTCATATCAAAAGTACAGTAAAGTGCAGTTATGCCCATTAGGTAATGTGCTGTGCTGGCAGTTATTTTTAAATTCGAAAAACAGATATTAGGATTACCAACTGCAAATGCAATATCATAACTATCGGAAGTTAGCGCCAAGGTTGTATTTGATCGATAAATAAAAGTATTTGATCCTATTAAAGTCGTAGGAACATAAACCGTATCATTCCGGTTACTTTCGATAGGTAGAAAAAATGTACCTCCAGTATTTCCGCAAAACTTTTCAGCTAATTCGTCGGTGGTAAATGTTGTACCCGTAACAGAGAAAGCCATGGGCATCGTTTTAGCTGTCCAGGTTAATGCTGGATAACTCGTTTCTTTTACAAATTGCCCTTTGATTGTGAAATAATATGCGACGCTCGCATTTGGAATTATTTTGGATTGTATTCGTGTCACATACGCCCTACACCGTGGCGTCCAACTAAACGAACCAGAATCTAATTGAACCGTTACCGGCGCAAAAATCCCATTTGTTTTAATCGTACTAAGCGCTTTTTCTAAGGTTGCAAATGGTAACGATATACTGCCATTCCCGTCCACATCATCACCAGGAGTTTGAGGGTCATCTATCATGGATACGTAAATGGTGCGGGGTACCCATTCGGCGGTGGTATCTACGATTGGAATCGGTTTCCACCAATTATTGTTATCGAGGCCATTCCGCAATTGATAGTAACTGCTATCTGCTTGTACATATACCAACATCCCAGCTTTGCGGTAACCTGCTTTAATGCTGTCGCGCTCGGCAAGTGTAGAAACAGAGCGGTAACCGTCGCGGCCAAAATACGCATCGTGCGTGGGGTAAACGTCCGATGAATCGTTTGGGACTATGGGAGCCGTTACCCTGGTACCGGATGTTTCCTGCGAGTAAACAATAAATACCTGTGCTAATGCCAGGATTAAAAATATAATTTTTTTCATGATTAGTTGATTTGAAATTGTGCGATGGCGCTGGCTTGCGTGGTATTCGATACCCACACCTGATAATTGGTTGATCCGCCGGAGGCATTGGTAAACGCATTGTCGCGCACTTTGGTAAACGCTGTGCTTATCAATCCGTTGATGACAAAAGTAGGCGTACCCCAGGTACTAGGGAAAGCGAAAACAAGATAGTTTCCGGAGGCATTAATACCGTTATAGGTTTTAACCCGGGTGGTGGATAATTCAAAACCGGTACCTATCCCCGCCCCTGTTAAAGCAATTACTTGTGCGTCGCTAATGCTAAACCTAATGTCAGTTGGCGGATAAGCGCTAACAAAAGCCCCCCAGTAACGCCCCCAATACCAAGTTACCGTAGCTGAAGCACCGCCGGTTTTGCCGTCGCTGGCCAGCACCGATATACTGTAAGTTGTATTAATGTTACGGTTTAAGGTGCGACCGTTTAATACATCGTTTTGCGTTGCCCCTTCGTTAAAAGGCACCATGAGCGTTTGCGATACGCCATCCACGGTAATGTTTGTAATTGCCTGGCAAGCGATTGGCCGGGTAGCTGACCAGGTGGCATCAACCGTTAAAGCGGTGCCAGCTACCATAAACTCGCGCGATGTTGCACCCGATACGCTGATACTTGCCGTTGGCGAAGTGGATGGGAAAAAATAATTGTTGATCCATCCTACTAATGTAGTATCGCCCGTATTGATAGCGGGCAAACCTGCCCTGGTTACTGCACGGTTTCCGTTGAAAGGTGTAGTGCCTACCCAGGCGCTCGACCTTACCAGGTCGAACTTGCCCGTACGCGGGTTAAATTTATATTCGGTATCCTGGGCGCTGGCACTAACCAGGGCAATGAACCAGGTAATTACGAGTATGAACTTTTTCATTTTAAATAGGAATAAATGAGTATAGCCCGATCGTTCCACACTTTATTGTAAAGGTTATTGCCTCCAGCATATTCCGTTTTGGTGATGCCAGCTACGGAGGTTATCCGTTTGATCATAAACCGTGCCTCGGAAGGATCAACGGTACCAGGGTTTACAAATCCAATGTAGGTTACGGCAGGGGCGCCGGTTTCGTCTACAATATCGGGCGTACGCCCTTGTTCGAATTGCATTAAATCAAAACTCATAATATTAAATTTTTTCGTAATAGATTTTAGTGATCAATAGCCGTTTATCAACACTCATGTTTTCGAATACGATGTTGATTTGCGTCGAAATAACCTGCCCCGGATCGAACTCAAATTTTCGAATATTGCTTTCAGGATCAACCGGTACGCTATCGAAAATTTTACAACGGTCCGTACCCACATTTTCGAACCAGATTTGTGAAAAACCGTCAGGGCGCAAAAGCTGGTTCTTTACGTACATTTCGGTTTTAATATTGACATTGTAATGCGGAACATGCCCATAAACCGAAGAACCAGGCAAACTTTGCCCACCGCCTTGTTTACCTTCGCTGTCGCCGGTTACAATAATAATAGGATTACTCATTTTAGTTTTTATTGAGGTATGCGATGAATGCCCCTAGCGATAGCAGGAACAATCCGGCGCCGATACCGATTAATATTTTTTTTTTAAGAATGGCCGGTATTGCTCCGGCACGGCATTAAAAACAACATCCTGTATTTCCGAGACGGTTAGCTGCCCGTCTTTATTTTTATCGAAAATAGGGTTTTGACGGGCTACCAGCGAGCGCGAAAGGTTTTTTGCCTCTAGTATAAAGTCTAGGGGTTTATTGATTGCGAGCGGGAAAAACACTGCAAAATACAGATCGATGAAATAATGTATCTTATCCTTATATGCCCGCAAATATTTGAAAACATAGTCGAGCTGTTGAACGTTGCTCATCTGCTTTAAGGCCGGGGTACTCGTGCCTAATTGCTTAGCGGTCGCGGGCATGAACTGGATAAGCCCCGTTGCACCGCTTATGGAATTTACGCGGGTATGATCCAGGCCGCTTTCGAAGTTCATAATGGCCATGAGCCAGTTCGGATCGAACCCCAATTGCTGGCTACCTGCAATCACCTTACTGGCAAAAGCCTCTCTATTGCTCGAAACCTTATGGAGAAAAATTAAACTCATGATTTATTTTTTTTTGTTTCGGTGCGGATAAAGGAACTTACCAGGAAGTAGCCGCCAACGAATAAGCCTACAGGCAAAAGAATATTCCCGATCGATTTAAGCCACTGATCTTTTTTGCCCTGGTTATAGGCGGTATCAATTTGCTTTTCTAAATCGTCGGTGATCTTCTTTGCCGTTTCGGGATCGGTTTTTTTAAGCAGTGCCTCGAAATCGCGCGAAATTTTTAAATCCGCTGTGCTTTCATCATACTTCGGTTTGAACACAAAATAGGCGGCAGCAGATAACCCGGCACCAGCGGCCACACCAATTACAATTGCAGGCCACCCACTGATATTATCGGTGGTACCGATTGGGATGTGCATGAGCGGATCGTTTTGTGATGCCTGGATGATTGCCTTTTTGGCTTCTTCCATCGCTTTATTAACGCCCGCTTGCCATTTGATTACCGTACTGGTTTTAATTGCATTTTGGCGGGCATTTAGCCTATTTAATAAGGTATCCAGCGTTTTTTGATGCGTGGTGGTATACAAGCCTTTTGCTTTGCCCACCTGTATAAGGGCATCGGAACGCTGCAAGCTTTCGTATACCAGCCTGTCGCTTTCCACGAGCTTCTGAACGATATTGAGCGAATCTTTTGCCGTGCGTTTGGTGAGCGTTACCACATCCTGGCGCACATAACCATATTTTTTGTTAAATATAGTTTGTATCCAGCGCCCATCCGGCATGTTTAAATAGGCGCCTGTGGTTTCTCCTACCAACGAACCCTTTTTTAATACCGTAGCCAAAACAGGGCTATCGGTACCGGGACCAGAACGGATGTTTACGTTATTGGCAGCGGCATAAATTTCGAGGTACCGGTAATTTTCATCAAAGGTGCCGATTGTACTCATGGTTAAGAATTTAAAAGCATTTGGCGCGCCATTTGGTACGTGCCGGGGTCTTTCTGGCTCATACCGGCAATTTTCTCCACGAGCGTTATCACGTCGGGTTCTTTTTCCTGCCAGGTTTCGAAAGCAGTTTCGAGCCTTTTTTGTTCCACATCGGCTTTACCAATCGCAGGTAATTCGCCGGTTTTTACATTGCTGCCCATGTACGTATTAATGTAGGGTTCAACTTTTGTCCATATACGGCCTAATGCCGATTCCGCAGAGGCTTGTAACTCGCGGTTTTCCTTTTCCAGTTCGCCAACCTTGCGCCTTAGCTCTGCAAGTTCAACTTCCTGCTTGTAATTCGTAAGCGCTTTTTGAATTTCTGATTGCACGTCCAAATTTGAATTAGCAGCGTGCTGTATTTGTGCCGAGCCTACAAACGCGGAATTTTCGGGCAAAATCTGAAAATGGTCGCGGTTCCAGCTTTTCGTTTGCCCCTTGGTAGTCCATGCCTCGATAAAGTAATTACCAGGGGAAAGGATGTTGAATACCTGCCCCAGCCTCATGATACTTTCTTCGAGCGGCAAACTTTCTTCATCGCCGCTGTTGGCCACAAAGTGCTGTTCGCTTTCGCTTCGTTTTATCCGCCAGTACGGTGTTTTGTTGTACCGGATGAACTGCGTTACATTTTCTTTGCCGATGATCATAAAGGGGCGTATTAATTAGTCCGAATAGTAAACGTTTAACAGGTAGGTTTCGCCAACGGTTAAGCCAACCTGGTTACCAACTTCGATGTACGATTTTGGCCAATCCACCACAAAATCATCGAATAATACGCGGCGGCCAAAATTATCTTTGGGGTTAAGCACCGTTAAAGGCACACGGTTAATGTCCTCCTTACCTTTAATGGTTAGCACTAAAAAAGATTTGTTGAACGTGGCATCGGCTACAACCGGATTTGCCAAAGGCGACACGGGTACGTCGGTTACCCGAAATACATCGATCACCCTTATTTTTTTGTTTCGGAGGTTTTCAATGTCGCCGAATTTATATTGTTTACGAGAGGCATCGATGTTGATTTCCACCACTTCAACCTTACGTACCGGGAGTTCTGTTGATAATTGCATGGTTTTTTTTTTAAAAGATTAGAAAAAGGCAGGCCGTGAAACCTGCCTTTTTAATATTCGAAAAGCTTAATCCTGTAAGCTCTGACCCTTAATCAGGAAGCCGTAAGGATGGAACACCAGCTTGTTTTTAATATTCGCTGTCTGTGCCTGGATAGCAATATTATCGAAGGAATTGAACTCAATCTTTACTTCGATGTCCATGTTACCTTTTAGGTAAATGATCGATCCGAGAGCATAACCAGCAGCGTTACGGCTATACTGGCTCTTGTTCGTGGCAGCGCTTTGCTGCGTTTGCGGCACTACCCTAAAGTTGTGCATGCTCATCGCCTCAATGTTTACCTTGTTGGCAATTTTCAACGAAAGGCGTCCGTTGTAGATTGCTTCCAGGTGATCCGGCTCGAAAGCTGGGGGACCTACTACGGCAGGGAACACCGTTTTATTTGGGTATGTTTGCAGCACTTCCATGCCCATTTTGGTTTGATCCTGTGCAGCCAGGTAAACGGCCAAATCCGTAATCACGAAAATATCGTTACGGTCTAGCTTAAGTTCAGTAACTAACTCACCGCTGTTTTTATCGACGCGGAAAGTATATGTACCATTCGAGTTCCTCAATTCGGCTTCGCTACGAAGGAAACCAGGGCTAGGAATTGCCCCAGGGTATTTTTTTAAGAGCGCATTGAATATGCTCCGCTCACGAGCGCTAAGTCCTTCCATTTCTCAGGGAATTTTATTGTTTATACTAGATAAATTTCAAGGCGGCTTTAAACCAAACGGGGCATTCGTTATTCGCTATCGCCGATACCATTCATGTACTCTTCGGTACCCGACATTTCCGTCATCGTGTAATCCTGGGTAGCGCCAAGTGCGGTATCCGAAGGGGAACCCAATGCGTTATCCGGGTAAGCACCAAGGCCACTTACAGGCGCGCCGGTTTTACCGGTAAAAGAATCGTACAGGTCGCTGGCGCCCATCGCCAAAATACCGGCACCAACCGCGCCAATAAATTCGTTTTTGGGCATCAGTTCTGGTACTACCGCGCCAACACCTACTTTGATGATACCCCTCAATTTCGGGTTCATGTTTGCCATAGGCTTATCGGCTATTTTACCAGCCACCGCGCCTACGCCTACACCGGCCACTTTCATACCGATGCGTTTGAAATCAAATTTCTTTGCCATTGCGTTATTTTTTACAAGGGTTAATTACTTCATTTTCGAAAGCTTTTTCCGGAGGCTGTCCACGTGTGCTTTCTTCTTTTGCACTTCGCGCGTTTTAGCTTCTTTTGCTTTCTTTTTTTCGATTTGACGCTCTAATTTGCGAGCCTGAGCGTTCAGAGACCCTATCCTACTGCGTGCCATAAAATCAGTTTTTAAAAGTTAATAATCGGTTTATTTACAAGCTGCTCCACGTGCGTTTGCCACCGGCTGGAAAATCATCTTTTTCACTATCGGGTTGAACCTGATTAGCCTGATTGCCTGAACCGGATGTACCACTACTCGTTGTGGAATCTTGTATATTTTGCGCCCCGGCGCTATCGCTGCTACTGCTCTGCGAGCTGGCAGAAAGCGGCATGTCGGGGTTTTCGCTGTCGGTATTTAATGCGCTACGGTTTTCGGGTTGCTGTTTTACTTCCTGGGCTACTTTATTCGCCACAACCGTATTTACAATGGAACCAAAATCGCTGGCGTCTGGTGCATCGGCGGCGGATGCCGATTCGCCTTTTTGGCCTTTCGCTTTCGCAATTTTTTGGATGATGGAAATAAGCGCCGTAATGACGGCTACGGGTATTACACCAATACCGCTTACGCCCTTAGTCATTGCCGCAATTACATTCTCGGGGCTTTTGCCGTAATGTTTCATGATGCCATTGCGCACAATGCCCATGAAATGGTCGCGTTTCATGCCTATTCCGTTTACAATGAAATTGGCAATCTTTTCGCTTTTCTTCCGCTTTGCCTGAACCTTGGCGGGCATTTTTGCCAAAAGCTTCGGATCTGTTATAAATAGGTACAGGAAGAAAGGGGCGGCTTTGGGCAAGGCTACCTCAAGTATGCCTTTGGCAATTAACCGCAGTGGTGCCGTGGCTACTTTTACCGCTGCTTTCACTACTTTCTTAGCAACCTTTACGTAGGTTTTTCCGGCTTTGGCGGCTACTTTACCCGTCGCTTTGGCGGCTTTTCCGGCTGTTTTGGCAACGGTTTTCACCGCTGCTTTTACTTTTTTGGCTACCTTTTTAAGGAAACCAACGGTATTGTTGTTGCCCGAAAGCTCTGCAATGCCCCAGATATTATCTTTCGTGGATTGCGGCAAACTGCGTTTTATGGCAGCACGTTTGTTGTAAAGCCGCTGTTTCTTTTGCGCACGGAAGGCATTCCGGTTTGTAGCACCAATGCCCATGATTTCGTGGGCGGTGGTAAATTCGCCGCTAACGGCCTGGCGGGCGATTAACGCAAGATCCGTATCAATGTCGTCCGATACACCGGATATGTATTCGTTAACGGCGTGTATGGCGCTATCGATCATGTCGATCGAATCGCCGTACTTTTCGGAAGTTAACGAGCCTATGCCTTTGTTACGGTCTACTATGTCGCGCTCAGTTACCAGGCGGTCGCGGGCAATTAATAAGTCCATTTCGCCCTCGGAAATTTCTCCAATGCTTTTAGGGCCCAGGTCGATAATTTTGGTGGCATAGCTGCTTTCGCCAATGCCGGATAAACGGGAAATTTGTGTCATGGGAATGTCTTTTTTGCGTGCAAATGGTTTTTGCCGGTTAAAGGCTGGCATTACATCATCGATAATGATTTCGCTGCCCTGGTAAGGTACCACGATGTAAACGTGCGTAAAGTCGCCACCCTGGATGTAAGATGTAAACCGGTAACTAAATGGTACACCCAAATTTTTAAGCAGCGATGCAATAAAGATGGAATACGATTTGCAATCGGCATATTTATCGGACCAGGTGCGCGAGGGTGTTTTAACGAATTGCTGCCCTATCGGGTCCAGCTTGTACCGGATGTTGCGCTTTACAAAATGCCAGACGTTAGATAATGTTTCGAGCAAATCTTTACCTTTTAAGGCAGGGGCAAACGCTGCAGTATCGTTGCGCGAAATGGTATCGGTTGCCAATATTTCGCGTATAATATCGAAGGTATTACCGTCTTTTTTTACCAGCGTACTGATGTGCGAAGGCGGCAATATGGTGCGGTTTGCGATGTCGGTAAACTTTTGCATGCGGTTAATTTTGCGAGCAGGAAACTTGATGTTCGAAAACTTCTTTGTACTCTGCCTCGGTGCCGGTAAAGTCAAAACCGGTGTCGGGCTTTGTTACTTTAAAATCGGTGCCAAACTGAAACACGAGTACGGCACGGTTTTTTGGATCGTAACCAATCGCAAAAATATCTTCGGGTGGCGTTGTGCCAGTTTCTGGGGTTGTTGCCCCTTCGGGTGGCGTTGTGCCAGTTTCTGGGGTTGTTGCCCCTTCG
>Ga0102851_10000283_pt1 | contig 24141 bp, 24 predicted proteins | sample Mud3Dept3metaG_FD_79558 | JGI IMG/M metagenome (GOLD analysis project Ga0102851, IMG submission 79558) | Freshwater wetland microbial communities from Ohio, USA, analyzing the effect of biotic and abiotic controls - Mud 3 Core 4 Depth 3... | ecosystem: Environmental > Aquatic > Freshwater >... | reverse complement strand
TTGGCCCTAAAATTCGGCATTTGAACTAAGCCTCCTGCAGGAATGTGAGAAAAATTAGAGGGAATCGCGTTTCCAAGATTTACTGAAATTTCTTGTGTAAAACTATTAAAATTGAATACGAATAGCGGAATGAGCAAGAAAATTTTCATCAAAATTGAGTTTTAGGTTAGATAATCATCCAAGTTAAATAAAACTGTATTGTATTGAAAAACTTTAATCCCCCTTCTGATAATACTCCCTCATCGCCTTTTTCTGTTTAAAGTACGCTACAAAAAGCATCGACAACGGAAAAAACGCAATGATAAAAATCCACTTAAGTATGGTTTTGAAAATTTTCATTAATTAAAATGATTACGACTATTCAACGCAACTAAACTAATCAATTTTAAAAAACTTCCTTCCCATCAACAAAACCAACACATCTATTAATGACTTCATCCGTCCAGAGCATTTTGTAATGACCAACATTTTCAATCGTTATCAACTGAGCATTTTCAATCATATTATTAATCTCGTAGGAGTGTTTGTAAGGAAGAACTTTATCATACTTGTCATGAATAAGCAAAAGATTTTTGTAATTGATTTTTTTTAGATTTTCCTGTACGCTTAAATTAATCAACGGCTCGCCAAGACGGTTTGTTGAGATAGTCAACAATTTTTTATACGCACGATTTCCGAGACGAATTCCATCTTTGAAATCTTTAAAAATAGTTTCAATTTTATTCGGATTGGTAAGAAGAATTAATTTATCAATTTGAAAATCCCTCCTCGACAATGCATAAGTACTAACCGCAGAACCAAACGAATGTGCAACAACAGAAAACGGTTCTTTCAAATTCAAATATTCCAGCAGTGATAAAAAAGCATCTTTACATTCAATTAAATTTGTCGAACTTGATTTTGAAAAAGCATGTCCCGGTAAATTAAATGCAATAACGCGTTTATTTTTTTTCACCAAAGCTTCAGCAATTTTTGACATACTACCTGCATTAGAATCCCAGCCGTGAACAAGAATCACGACATCACCCGAAGGATCTCCTAATTCAAAACAATCAATATTTTCTGCCGCGCTTTCAACAGTAAATTTTCTTGCCGTCGAAAAAAAATCTTTCTCCCGCCGGCGAATATCTTTCTTGCGAACTTTTTGAAAAAGCCGAAAACTTTTCTTAGCAGCCTTTTCGGAATTTATTAATGAGGTCCAGCTAAAATATGTGCGGAGGAGGATTAGGTCAGTGTTCATTTAGTTGAGAGTTGATCCTCCTTCGCTGAAGCTACGGAGGACGAAAGGTTGATAGCCTGCCTGGCTGAGCCACGCAGACAGGGTTGAAGGGTTGAAAAGTTGATAGGTTGGAGAGTTAATCAGTAGTAAGTCATGCTGAACTCGTTTCAGCATCTCCCCGATACCCGTGACTCTTGATATTTCGATATTTGTATTTTGTTTTTTCATTTTATACCAATCGGTATATTTTTTGATAAAAAAATTTTAGAGCGCTAATTCTCTTTCAATAATGCCATCAACATGTGCCATCATATCCTGTATATAAGAATCATCATTCATAGTGACGCTCATAAAAACCGCTCCTTCAATAAGTGTAAAAATTTTTCTTGCGTAAGATTTTGGATTAATTTCTTTTTTGATTTCGCCGGCGTCAATTCCAAGCAAAATCATTTTTGTAATATAGAATTGCAGTTTCGCAATTACTTCCTGTACACGTTTTAATAATTCAGGGTTTTGATGATTCGCATCTACGCCGATATTTAAAATCGGGCAACCACCAAATTCTATTGTATATGATTTATAGGTACGATAAAAATTTGTGAGACCATAAAGTTGCTGAAGCGGAGATTTAATGTGAAATAATTCATCGCGAATTTTATTTACAACACGATCAACATTGTATTTAAAAGCAATAAAAGCAAGTTCTTCTTTGTTTTTAAAATTCCCGTAAATAGCTCCTTTTGTTAATCCTGTTGCTTCAACCAGATCAGACATACTGGTTCCGTAATAGCCGTTCTTGTTGAAGATGGGGGCTACCTTTTCAATAATAAAATCAGATGTCTGTTGTGCTTTTGAAGTCATTTATGGGACAAAGGTAAGTCAAATTATACCAATCGGTATATTTATTATTCACTTATTTTTATTTGATACGAATATTGGGCGAACTGAGTTTCGAATTTGTCGCGCAAAATAAAAGAAAAAAAACGCTGAGTAGTGAAGCCCCGCTACGCTGAGGGTCGCTGAGTTTTTTCCTTTGCGGCTTTGCGTGATATCTCTTTATTTTTTCATGCCAGGACGCGAAGACGCAAAGTTTATTATTTGTCTTTATTAGAAATTTATTAGGGTAGTTTTAGCTTATTTTAAACTGCATCTGCCAGCTCAGAAAAAAAAATCACTTTGAAACTGCATTATACTTATAACTGACCTCAACAATTTTATCATACAAAACCTCTTCGTCTCCGGGGAAAAAATTATTGTGCGAATAAACGATAGTTCCCTCACCGTCCAGCAGGAAAGTATGAGGAGTATAGTTCACACCTAAAGCACGTTTAAACTCACCATTTGGATCCATCCAGATTTCAAATTCCCAGTCGGCTGCATTTGCCATTACTGCAACACTCCCTGCAGTTTTTTGATCGTCGACTGATACGACGATAATTTTAACACCGGTTTCTTCTTGCCAGGCGCGGTATTCTTCGGCGATAATATTCAATTCAGAATTACACGTTTTACAATTGCTCACCCAGAAAAAAAGCACAATCGGGTTACCATTATTTGAAACCTCTGCAGTATTGACCAGGTTTCCGTCCACATCTTTTATTTTTACTGATGGAAGTTTTTTACCCTCATTATATTGACTCGAAATTTCAAACGCAAAAAGCGCGACAACCGGTAAAAAAATAATTAATTTTTTCATAACAAATCATTTCACAAATACTGGTCCTTATCTATTCATTTGATAATTGTACCAATACTTTTTTCTGATCTTAAAATTACAAAAGGCTGTGCCGGAATAATATGATTACAATATGCACTTATCGGTGATATTGGGATTATTGACCGGTTGATCTGGATTTCTTTAAAAGCGAATTACAGAAGAAACAATTATCAATGAATTGAATGAGAATTTATTTACGAATGTGCGTCGCAAAAAAAAACGCAGAGAGTTGTTGAGTATTTTGCTTAGCGACTCAGCGTCTTTGCATGATTTATTTTTATTTTCTTTCACGCCAAGGCGCAAAGGCGCAAAGTTTTTTAATTACCCTCTATTAGAAATTATTTAGAGAAGTATTAGCTCGTTTTTTATCCGGGGAGCGCTGCTGAGTAATAAATGAGAAATAATTAAACTAACTCAGACAATTCCAGCCAACGCAATTCCTTTTCATCAAGTGATTTTTCAACATCACCTAAACGAATAGCGAGTTGATTCATATCATCTGAAGAATTTCCGGCAATCATTTTTTCAGATATGGACTTTTTTTCTTCCTGAAGTTTTGCGATTTCTTTTTCAAGTGTTTCAAACTCAATTTTCTCCTTGTAAGAAAGTTTAGTTTTTTGTTTCTCGGAACCAGAATTTGAACCTGAGGCTGCACCTGCCGCTGCAACTGTTTTTAAGAAGTCTGATTTAATTTTATCCTTCGTTGCTTGCTCTTCTTCTTTCAGGAATTTTCGATAAGCAGTATAATTTCCGAGTATATCTTTGATAGCGCCGTTACCGGTAAAATAAAAAGTATGATCAACCATTTTATCCATAAAATACCTGTCATGCGAAACTACGATAAGGCATCCTTCAAAATTCATTAAATAATCTTCGAGTACACTCAGAATAAAAATATCAAGATCATTTGTCGGCTCATCGAGAATTAAAAAATTCGGATTTTTCATTAATACCGTCATCAGGTATAAACGCTTTTTTTCTCCGCCGCTTAATTTTTCAATGAAGTTATAATGCAAATCTTTATCAAAAAGAAATTTCTCCAAAAACTGAGATGCCGACATTGTTTTTCCTTTTGTCAGAGGAATGTGTTCAGCAATATCCTGGATCGCTTCAATAACTTTCTGGCCGGGTTTAAATTTCATCCCGTCCTGGTGGTAATAGCCCATTACAACAGTATCCCCGACTTCAATTCTTCCTTTTGTCGGTGGCTCTGCTCCGACAATCATATTCAGTAATGTTGATTTTCCTGTTCCGTTTTTTCCAACGATTCCAACTTTTTCACCGCGTTTAAAAACATAACTAAAATCATTGATCAGAACATTGTCTCCAAATTGTTTTCCCAGATGATGAATCTCAACAATTTTTGAACCGAGACGATTCATCTGAACACTTATTTCGAGTTCGTCTTTTTGAATTTTTTGAGTTGCAACTTCTTTTAATCCTACAAACGCATCTGTTCGTGCTTTCTGTTTTGTGCCTCGCGCTTTAGGTTGTCTGCGGATCCACTCATGCTCAGTCCGCATAAGGTTCTTCGCTTTGCTGATAGTGGATTGCTGCATCTCTTCACGCTCTGCTTTTTTCTCTAAATAATAAGAGAAATTTCCGTTGTACCGGTAAATAGTTTTGTCTTGTAATTCAAAAATTGTATTGCACACAACTTCCAGGAAATAACGATCATGCGTTACCATTATGATAGTTGATTTTGATTTTGATAATTCCGCTTCCAACCATTCAATCATATCTAAATCAAGATGATTTGTTGGCTCATCAAGAATCATAATATCCGGTTCATTGATCAGAATTTTTGCAAGCGCAACACGCTTTTTCTGACCACCGGAAAGAGAACCTATTTTTTGGTGACGATCTTCAATTTTAAGCTGAGCTAAAACAGTGCTGATTTTTACATCGTAATCCCACGCACCGGTATTGTTCATTTGATTGGTTGCCCTTTCAAACGCATCTGAATCATTAGGATTCAACATTGCTTTTTCGTAATCGCGAATAGCTTTTGTTTCTTTTGTGTCGGCAGAAAGAACCTCATCCAGAATTTCTTTTTCCGGATCAAAATTTTCTGCCTGCTCGAGATAATCTACTGTAATATCATTTCTAAAAACTATTCTGCCGCTGTCTTCTGTTCCGTCGCCGCAAATAATTTTTAAAAGTGTGGATTTCCCACTTCCGTTTTTTGCAACAATGGCAACTTTATCACCACGGTCTATTCCGAAAGTGAGGTCTTTAAAAAGGATACGTTCACCAAATGATTTGGTAAGATTTTCTACTGAAAGGTAATTCATACTGATTTTAACGAAGTCGGTCGAGTGATTTGACGAGCTTTTCGTCGTTTCTGATTCCCCGGATTGCGAGTAATAATAATGGGATTGTTGCGATAATTAAATAAAATCCGGCCGCCAGACTTAAAGTAATGGTTGCTGTTTCGCCTTCAGGAATAACGATAGTGTCAGCCAGGAATGATTTTCCACCATAATAAAAAGAATACATTCCGGCAATTACCAGAAGATGGAAGATCAAACTTATCCTGCAGAAAATTATTTGCCGGCGCCTGTTTTTATACATGAATAAGGCAAGCAAGGTTAATAATGATAAAAAAACATAGACATAGTAAAATGGAAATTGAGCCCTGTCAAGGTTCTCACCCAAAATTCCTTCCGCAACTAATCCGTGAGCACCAAATTCTGCATGAGACTTAGCGGCATCAGTACTAATATCAATGAAAAAAAGAGGAAAATAGTTAAGCAGGATCACACAAATTAATGCGAGAGCTAAATAAACCGATTGTATTCTTTGAATCATAATTTTAATCAATCCTTAAAATTGACGCTGCAAATATAGTGATGATTTAGCTTTTGCGGATCACAGTACCAATTAATTCGGTTAGAAAATGGTCTTTTTAATGAGCAAAATCAAAATTTCAAACACTTTATGTATATTCGATAAAATATATTGTAACTATGGAAAATAAAAAATTCAAACTCGAATCAAGTGCAATTGGTTATGATGTACTTTTTGCTGATGAAATTGTTTCAGTTTCAATGATTCGTAAACTCAAAGAATGTCGGTATGACCAGGTTACAAAGGTTGTACAAAAGAAAACTCCGTTAAGCGGAGATGAAGTATCGTTTCGCATTTTCTTTATGGAAAACGGAACAGAAAAAACTTTTCCCTGGGTCCAGTCACTCATAACAGCGCCTTCTACAAAAGAATGTATGGAATTTATGAAAGCTGCTTTTCCATCAACTGTTCAGTGGATTGATCAGCGTGAAGAAGTTGCAAAAGATGAAACAGGAAGAAAAAAATATGACTTGCAGGTATTGCCTTTAGGCTATGCCGGGGCGGGTTTAGGACGAGGGCTACAAATCTGGCTCTATATGATTTTTCTCGGAGTTTTAATTATTCCGTTCTTTTATTATTTATATATTCTCGTTACAGGCGGTTATCGCATCTACACATCTGACCAGGGAATCGAAATAAAAAAAGCTGGTTCAAAAAAATGGGCGTGGTCAGAAATTGATCATTTTGAATTTACAAATGTGACAGTAATCGATAGCAATAATTATTCAAAAAGTCATGTTTTAAAAATGATAACGGTTCCAAAATCAGGGCGAAAATCAACAGTTGTTATGCGTTATGATCACGCTGTACCATTAATGAAAGAGCTTGCCGAAAGAGGATTGATTTCGGAAGAATTGGTTGCAACGTATGTTTAGTTTATTGTTTCAAAAACGCAACTAATTTTTGAATAGCACGACCGCGATGAGAAATTTTATTCTTCTCCTCTAAAGTCATTTTCGCAAATGTTTTATCGCTTTCAAAAGGTTTAAAAATCGGGTCATAACCAAATCCTTTTTTTCCTGATTTGTTCAAAGTAATTTCGCCATCAACAATTCCTTCAATAAGAAATTCTTTCCCGTCTTTGATTAATGCAATCACTGTTCTGAATCTCGCTTTGCGATTAACGTTACCTGAAAGTTTTTGTAAAACAAGATTCATATTTTCTTCGGCGCTTTTTGCGTCACCGGCATATCGTGCAGAATAAACGCCCGGCTCACCATTCAGCTCATCAATTTCAAGACCGGTATCATCTGCGAAACAATCGAGTTTATAATTTTCCCAAACGTAGCGGGCTTTAATCAAAGCGTTTCCTTCAAGCGTTAATGCAGTTTCGGGGATATCTTCATTGCAATTGATTTCTGCCAACGTTAAAACCCTGATTTCGGCAGGCAACATTTGTTGAATTTCATTTGCTTTATGTTGGTTATGAGTTGCAAAGATGATCGTCATAATTGTTCAATAATTTCATGCTAAATTTAAACACAAAACCGGACAAGGATGAATTTGAGATTATTTCCAATAAAATTCTTAATATTACTCAGCCGATAAAATAGTCAGATGAAAAAGATTTTAAAAGCAATATTCAAGTTTTTTGGTTACAGAGTTTCGCAGCTTCAAAGTGAGGATTTATTTCCTTTTAAAAATTACGATTACGGCGATGAAGCGGTAGCTATAATTGAACAAACCGGAAAATATAGCATGATGCCACATGTCAATCTGGTGACGCTTTATGAACAGGCCGTTTATTGTGAAAAAAATGGTATTGAAGGAGCTTTTGTAGAATGTGGAGTTTGGAAAGGAGGAGCTGTAGGAATGATGGCTAAAGCCAATCTGAATTATGGTTCTGAGAGAAGAAAATTACATCTTTTCGATGCATTTGACAACATTTGCGAACCAGACCCTAAAATTGACGGCGCAAAAGCGATGGCCGATGTTAAGTTTTTAGCCAATGTAGATGCGAAAGATTTATCGGGAAAAATCGAACCAATTCCCGGCGCATATGATTATCTGGGCGGACATGGAACAATTGCGATTTGCGATGAATTGCTTATCGGTAAAATAGGTTATCCATCAGACTATTTATTTTATCATAAAGGATTCTTTGAAAAAACAATGGAAAATGATTCCAAAAGTGTTGGCCCGATTGCCATATTAAGATTAGACGGAGATTGGTATTCATCAACGAAGGTTTCACTCAATTGTTTATACGATAAAGTAGTAAAAGGCGGAATTGTAATTATTGATGATTATGGTTATTATGAAGGTTGCGCCAAGGCTGTGGATGAGTTTTTAAAAGCGAGGAATATTGTCACGTTCCTTTCCTACACGAATTATTGTTGCCGTTATTTTATTAAACCATAATTAAAAAATGACTGTTTCTATTTTACAATCTAATTACATTCCCTGGAAAGGATATTTCGATATTATCGCCGCGTCAGGTACTTTTGTGATTTATGATGAAGTTCAGTACACAAAAAATGATTGGAGAAACAGAAACCTCGTCAAAACACAAAACGGTTTACAATGGCTCACAATTCCTGTTAGAATTGAAAAATTAGCACAACCCATTTTTGAAACAAAAATTTCATTAAACAGTTGGTCAAAAAAACACATCAGTACGTTACAAACCAACTACGGAAAGACACCATTTTTTAATGAATACAAGGATGCGATTTTTGAAATCTATTCTGGAACAGGGCCAAACCTGAGTGACATAAATCGCATGTTCATTCAAAGAATTTGTGACTTATTATCCATCAAAACAAAAATCATTGATTCACGTGAATTACATCTCGAAGGAGACAAAATAGAACGATTAGTTGACGCATGTAAAAAATTAAATGCTGATACTTATTTAAGTGGTCCGGTGGCTAAAAATTATATCAACGAAGCGCGATTTACAGAAAATAATATTAAAATTAATTGGATGGATTATTCGGGTTATAAAGAATATCATCAACTTTTTCCACCGTTTGAACATGGAGTAACTATCTTAGATTTAATTTTTAATACCGGACCGGAAGCACGAAAATTTTTAAAATACTAAAATGACAATAGGACTTATCGGTTATGGTGATCTGGGTGTGCAATTTGAAAACCTGATCAGACTTCAATCTGCGAATTTTGATTTCATTTATTTTGATGACATCGCTTTCGCTGATAAAATAGAACAATCTTATCCTTTCGCGGATTATTTAAAAGAAGATTTCGTACACGTGCATTTTATTGTCGCGCTGGGATATAAACACCTCAACTTAAAACAACAGATTACAAAAGAATTACTGGCAGCAAACAGAAAACTTGCAACATTTGTTCATGCTTCGGCAATCATTAATCCATCCGTTATTATAGACCCGGGCACTGTTATTTATCCGGGTGTAGTGCTCGATAAAAATGTTCATGTCGGCTATTCCTCAGTTCTCAATTTATCCGTAACAATTTCACACGACACTAAAATTGATGATTGTTGTTTTATTGCACCAGGAACAACTATTTCAGGATTTTCAAAAATCGGAAAGCGCTGTTTTATAGGTGTCAATTCGACTATTTCGGATAACGTTTCAATATCAGATGATGTAATTCTGGGAGCAGCATCGCTGGTCTTAAAAAATATTACAGAACCTGGAATCTATTTCGGATCACCTGTCAGAAAAAAATCCTAGTCTTTCAAAAAACAATTGCTAAAAATAGTCTTTCAAAAAATCGAAGATTCTTCGCTCAAAGCCAGAGTTACAAGCTGAATTCAGTGATAATAAACATCGCATTTCCTGATTCCCGGCAATCTAATGAATAAAGCAACTAATAAATTAGCGTTGGCACAGAATAAAAGTGTTAAATTTACATGAAACTCCTTACCGCATAGTCAATGATTTCAGGCATCCCTTTTAATAAACCATTTTTAACCGGGAACGAATTGCATTATATCAAAGATGCGGTTGAATCCGGTAAAATTTCCGGTAATGGAAAATACACAAAGAAATGCCAGCAATTTTTTGAAACTAAGTACGGATTCAAAAAATGTTTGCTGACGACATCATGCACCGACGCGCTGGAAATGGCAGCCATTCTTATTGACATAAAACCCGGCGACGAAGTCATCGTTCCTTCTTATACATTTGTTTCAACTGCAAATCCTTTTATTCTTAGGGGTGCAACAATAATTTTTGCGGACAGCCGCACTGATCATCCGGGAATAGATGAAGATCAACTCGAAAAATTGATTACTCCTAAAACACGGGCCATTGTTCCTGTTCATTATGCCGGATCAGCCTGTGACATGGGTAAAATAATGGCTATCGCGAACGCGCACAATATTTATGTAATTGAAGATGCCGCGCAAGCAATTGATAACTATTACATCGAAGGAGATAAAAAAATTCCTCTCGGTTCAATTGGCCACCTTGCAGCCTTTTCATTTCATGAAACAAAAAATATCATTTCAGGCGAAGGTGGAATGCTTGTTATCAACGATCCAAACCTTATTCCACGATCAGAGATTATATGGGAAAAAGGAACCAACCGGAGCGCTTTTTTCAGAGGCGAAATAGATAAATACGGATGGGTTGATCTCGGATCTTCTTTTCTTCCTTCAGAAATTGTGAGTGCATTTCTTTGGGCGCAGCTTGAAAATATTGACGGTTTGCAAACGAGGCGTAGTGAACATTGGAACAGCTATTACAACTTTTTAAAAAACTGGGCCGGACAAAAAAACGTTACTCTTCCTTTAATCCCAAGTTATTCCGATAACAACGCGCATATTTTTTACCTAATTTTACCAACTGTAGAAGATCGTGATAAATTAATTCAGCGGTTAAAGGCGCTCGCAATTACTGCTGTTTTCCATTATCAAAGTTTGCATAAAAGTGATTTCTTCAAACACCAATATCTTGGAAATGAATTAAAAAATGCCGATCATTATTCTGACTGTTTAGTTCGTCTCCCTCTTTACCAGGAACTCACGGAAGAAACTATTCGCGAAATTTGTTCCTTAATTGTTTCCTGATGAATTTACATTTTTTCATGGATCCGTTTGGACATTATTCCTGTCACTTTGCGGAGCGTCTTCGCCAAATTGATTCGACAAACAATTTAATCGTAAATATAAATGAGGCCAAAATTAATGATCCACGAATAATTTATTTTAAGAATTATAACCATGAGTTGAAAAACTGGATTGACGAACAAAAAAATATAAAACGTGTTTATTTTCATTATCACAATCCGATATTCCAGGAAATCAATAAAAAATTCAAAAAAAAAAATCCGGCTATAATCTCGACCTGGGTTTTTTGGGGAGGTGATTTTTATTCATTGCCTGAATTTAATTCGGCCAAGTACCTGAAATTTTCAGCGCAGTTTTCAGCAGGTTCCTATCTTCAACGATCCAATAAGCTGAGACAAATAGCGGTGAATATTTATTATCGTTCTAAAGGAAGTGTTCCTTATAATCACAAAAAATTCATCGCTTCTTTTCAAAACATCGATTATCTCGCGACAACTTTTGAAAACGACTTTGACAATGTGATCCGGTACAGTGGTTCCAAGATGAAGTTTGTTAAATTTTCTTATGCATCACTCAACCAGATTCTGATCAATTCTGACGATTTAAACCATCACGAGTTAGGCAACAAAATAATGGTTGGCCATTCTGCTGATCCAGGGCTAAATCACTTCGAAATATTGTCCCAATTGAAAGATTTAAAATGTCCGAATGATATTCTCCTGCCACTCAATTATGGCAATCAGCAATACAAGAAAGCTTTGTTAGATGCAGTAAACCATTATTCATTATCTCTTGAAATTCTTGATCAGTATCTGCCAATTGAAGAGTACAATAAAAAAATGCTTGAAGTCGGTTTCGCGATTTTTAATGTCAACCGTCAGCAAGCGTTCGGAAATATTGTAACATTGGTCTGGATGGGTGCCAAAGTTTTTTTACACGAAGAATCATCCATTTATGTTGAGTTCAAAAAATTAGGCATTGCTGTTTTTTCGGTAAACGAGATTCAGAGAATCGAAATTTTTACACCTTTGAGCATCCCTGAAAAAGAAAAAAACAAACAAATTCTGGAGTCTTATTTATCCAGCGATGTTGTTAATGAAATGACCAGGGACCTGTTGCAATTACATACTGTTAACCGATGAAAAAAATCTTTCAATTATTAATAAGTCCTCTCAGGATAATTCGTTATGGATTTGCCAGATTTGAAGAAGACGAGCATCAGAAAATCTGTTTAACTAAACATGGTAAAAAACAATTACCGACTATTGATTTGTTATCAATCGCGAGTGAAAGAGAAGTTCTGATAGAGCCATTTAGTTTTTTAGATGGAACATCGCTCATAACCGATATTTTTTTATTGAAAACGCTCGCGCGGAAAGTTGAAAATTGCAATTACCTGGAAATTGGAAGTTGGCGCGGCGAAAGCATTGCTAATGTAGCTAAAGTAGCAAAACAATGTACCTCCATCACATTGTCAGATGACGAAATGCGGGCAATGAATTTCGGGGAAAAATTCATTGAAAATCACGGTATCTTTTCAAAGGGCGTTTCGAATATTAAAACGCACAAAGCGAATTCGCACAACTTTAATTTTGATTCGCTTGGTGAAAAATACGATTTGATTTTTGTTGATGGGGACCATTCTTATGCAGGTGTTTTGAATGATACAAGGAAAGTATTTAACCTGCGACGAGATGCAAATTCGTTCATTGTCTGGCACGATTACGGCAACACCGCAGAAAGCGTTCGTTACTCTGTTTTGAACGCCATTCTTGATGGAATACCAAATGAAAAACATAAAAATTTATATCACGTTTCGAACACTATGTGTGCTATTTATTCTGAGGTAGATTTGCCGGAAAATTATATGACCGAATTTCCGACGAAGGCCAATAAAACATTCGCGGTAAAAGTTTCTATGAAAGAAATTAAAGCTTGAGCTGAGACGCAAAAAAAGAGAGAATGTTAAAATCACTTGCGAAAAACAGCATCATTTATTACATGTCGACGATTTTGACAAAGGGAATTTCTTTTTTCCTACTGCCCCTATATACGTCAATTCTTTCGACTGAAGATTATGGTGTTTTGAATATGATGAGTATTGGATCTACAATTGTGATTATTCTCTTTACGTTTCAAGTAGGACAAGGAGTGGCGCGTTATTACAATGAACTCCGAAATCAGAAACACACCCAGATATTTTCATCAAGCATTGCATTTTTTTCCATTATTTCTTTCGCTCTTTTCACATTCGTTTCATTACTTTTTTTACCAAAAATTTCGTCTTTTCTTAATTTAACAACGGCTACTACAACAATCGCGATTTTTTCTGTTGCGCTCAACGGTTTGTTTTACCTGTCGCAAAATCAATTGACCTGGAAAATTAAGCCATTCCAGGAAATGATTTCAGGTTTGACTTACAACCTATCAACAATCGGCTTAACAATTTATTTTCTTGCCTACGAGAAAGAAGGAATACATGGCGTTTTTAAGGCCCAATGTTTTGGCGCAATATCAGGCATAGTTGTCGGATATCTTTTTACAAGAAGCGACTACTCGACCTATTTTTCAATGCGAGTTCTTAAAAAATTATTTCGTTTTTCATTGCCTTTGTTACCTGGTGCGCTTAGCGTTTTTGTTTTTTCATTCACAGATCAGATTTGTATTAAAACTATGCTGGGACTTGATGATCTTGGTGTTTATTCAGTAGGAAATAAAATAGCCACAGTACTTACATTTACCGGAATTGGTGTTTCTGCAGCCCTTTCGCCATTGATCTACAAACATTATAAAGAAAAAGAAACCCCCGAAAAAATTGCACTCTTGTTCCGGCTCTTTAGTAGTTTGTCATTTGTTGCGCTTGCATTTTTGGCTTTTTTTGCTAACATACTCGTTGAGAAGATAACCACTCCTGCGTATGCAGCAGCAATACCTATTATTCCTTTTTTACTTTTCGCTATATACCTGAATAGCTTAACCTTCTTTTTTCCCGGACTTTCCATTGCAAAAAAAACCGGTAAAATTAGTCTTATCGCAACCGTTGCCGCAGTTATAAATCTTACTCTTAACCTTATCCTGATTCCTTATTACGGAATAATTGCCGCTGCAATCGTTACTTGTTTCTCATTCGCGTTAAACTTTTTTTTACTCTATTATTTTTCTCAAAAAGAATACAGGATAAATGTAACACTTCTTCCCCACCTGATTTTGACAATTTGCTTCTTTGGAATTCTTTATGCAATAGGTTATTTTAATTTACCGGATATGGTAAGAATGCTTGGTTTCATTTTATGTTCGTTGTTAAGCCTGGTTCTTATTTTAAAAAAGAAAGACCTCGTTTATGTGAAGGAGAAAATTGGAGGATTGATCAGTTAGTCATACTTTTACAAGAATAAGTTAAACGAGGGGAGATTAGAAAATGTGTGGAATTGCGGGAATCATAGGATTCAAACATACAGTCTCTGAAAGTGACGTCAAAAAAATGACAGATGCACTGGCCCATCGTGGACCGGATGGTGATGGCATTTGGATGAACGAAGAAAACAACGCATGCCTAGGACATCGCAGACTTGCTATCATTGATCTTAGTGATCAGGGTGCCCAGCCTATGCATTCTGAATCGGGTCGGTACACGATTATTTTTAACGGGGAGATTTATAATTACGTTGAACTTCGTCAATCACTTATTCAAGCCGGGCATAAATTCAAAACAGAAAATGACACTGAAGTTTTGCTCAGATTATTTGAATTAAAAGGAAAAGATTGTTTAGCTGATCTTGATGGAATGTTTGCTTTCGCTGTTTGGGACAGTGAGAAAAAAGAACTTTTTTGCGCGCGTGACCGGTTTGGTGAAAAACCTTTTTATTATTTTTTTAACGGCCGCAAATTTGCATTTGCTTCTGAAATAAAAGCGCTGTGGAGTATCGGTATCAAAAAAGAATGCAATCCGGTAATGGCATTCAACTATGAATTTTTTGGTTATACAACAAATCCGGATTCATTAAGCGAAACATTTTATTCAAACATTTTATCACTACCTCACAGTCATTATTTGATTTTAAATGATAACAAAGTTACAACTCATCGTTATTATTCAATTGACCCTATTCATGTTCACAGCGCCATTGATTCCAAAATAGCTGAAGAAAAATTACGGGCATTATTTTCTGATTCAGTTAAAAAGAGATTACGTGGCCAGGTGACCGTTGGTAGTAGCTTTAGCGGAGGTCTTGATAGTTCAATAATTGTTTCTGTGATCGATCAGATCAAAAAAGGTTCAGGAAATCCACTCCAGATTTTTAGTGCTATTTTTCCCGACTTTGAAAAAAACGAGGAGCGCTATATCAAACAAATGATTGCCGGGAAAAATATTGACGCGCATTATATTCTTAGTGATCGTGAAAAATATGAGCAAATCATTTCCAAACTTTTTTATCAGCATGAAGAACCGTTTACTTCATTAAGTGTAGTTGCCCAATATTTTATTTATCAAAAAGCAAGAGAAAAAAATGTAACCGTTCTACTTGATGGTCAGGGTGCAGATGAAGTATTTGGCGGATATCATGCTTACTACAATTCTTTTCTGCGGAGTCTTTATCAAACAAACAAACGCAACTGGTACCGCGAATACAAAGCCTATCAAAATGTCAATAAAAACAATTCAATTAATCCAAAAATAAATCTTGGTTTGTTGAAACAAATAGCAGCTGAATATTTTCCGAATTTACTTGTAAGAAGACGAGAAAATAAATTGAAAAGTCAGCTGTCAAAAGACAGAATTGATTTTTACCAAAGTCATTTAAAAGATAAATTTGAAATTAGAAACTCCTTTAACAGTCTTACCGAAGAATTACATTACCAGGCATTTACTTTTGGCTTACCAACTCTTTTAAAATATGCTGATCGCAACAGTATGGCCAACGGTGTTGAAATCAGGCTGCCGTTTCTTGATCATAAAATTGTTGAGTTTTTGTTTACACTTCCTGATTCATATAAAATTCAGAATGGTTGGACAAAATGGATTCTGCGCGAAACCTATAAGGACTTATTGCCAAAAGAAATTTGCTGGCGAACGGATAAAATTGGCCTGGAACCAAACGCAATGACTAATGTTTTATCAGATAGAAAAATAGTCCTTGATCGTTTTGAAAAAGAGATTTGTTCAAAATCTGACTTTAGATGAAAATCATTTTCATTGTAAAATATTACGACAATTACCGATCATCATTCTATTCGGGAATTAATAATTTAGAAAATTATTCATACGACGAATTGACTCAAAAATTTGTGGAAGACTATTTTTCATTTTACAGTTCATTGATTCAGATCATGCGTTCAAAAGGTCATGACGCGCAATTGATAATTCCGAATTGTGAAATCATCCGTGAAAAATGGACAAAAAAAATAAATCAAACCAAACTTTTAACTGACAAAGAATTTATTCTTTCTGCAGTTAATTGCTATCAACCGGATGTCATCTTTTTGAATAGCAATTTTGAATACTTTGGAAACTTTTTGATCCAACTGAAAAAACAATGTAAGGCTCTTTGCTGTTGGATTTCATGCCCGTATGATAAAACACTTTATCTAAACGATTTTTCAGAAATTTTCACATTATTTCCTCCTCATCTGAAAGATTTCAATGATGCCGGAATAAAAGCAAAACTTGTAACTGCAGGGTTTGATCCGGCTGTTTTAAAAAGTTGCGTGGAAGAATCTTCCGTTGAAAAAATTCCGTTTTCCTTTATTGGCGGAATTGGCGGGTTCCATAAAAAACGCGAACATTATCTTAAAAAGATCTGTGCAAAAACTCCACTTCAAATCTGGGGATATGGATTTTCAAGTGATAACAAGATTAAAAAAATTCTGAAAAATGTCCGAAGCGGTTTCTCATTTGTTAATCACTATCACGGAGAGTCGTGGGGATTGAATATGTTCAGAACACTTCAACGCTCAAAAATCACTTTAAACATTCATGGTGATATAGCCGATCAGCACAGCGTAAACATGCGTTTGTTTGAGGCTACAGGAATGGGTACACTTTTACTAACCGATCATTCTGACAACATTTCCAATCTTTTTATTCCCGATCTTGAAATCGTAACTTTTAGAACGCCGGAAGAGGCAATTGAGAAGTATACTTACTACATCACACATAACGAAGAGCGGGAGAAAATAGCACGCGCGGGCCAGAAAAAAACACTTGAGCATTACAATTATACGCGGATTGCTGATATATTTATAGACGAATTCAAGAAGTTAATAACCTAATGAAGAATTACCTGGCTCAATATACCGCTCTATTCCGATTTATTAATTCAACAAAAAATTTCTTTTTGAAATTTAAATATCCGAAAGTATTAATCGGGCGGAATTCAGTTTTAACAAAAGTAACATTTGAAAAATATAGTTCATTGGGAGAACGTGTTGTACTGGTCAATTCAAAAATAGGAAACCATTCTTACATCTCAAGAAGCGGTCAAATTCACAACGCTACCATTGGCAGATTTTGTTCAATTGGACCGGGTGTAAAAATAGGATTAGGAATTCATCCAACGGATTTTATTTCGACCCATCCTGTTTTTTATAGTTTGAGAAAACAGTCCGGCGCGACTTTCAGCACAGATCAAAAATTCATTGAAGAATTACCGATTAAAATTGGTCATGACGTTTGGATTGGCGCAAATGCCATTATCATGGATGGAGTTAATATTGGAAATGGTGCTATCATTGCGGCTGGCGCAGTTGTTACAAAAAGTGTTCGGCCTTATGAAATTGTTGGCGGCGTGCCGGCTAAACATATTCGCTTCCGGTTTTCTGATGATGAAATAAAAAAAATTCAGTCAATTGAATGGTGGAACAAAGATGAAGAATGGTTGAAAAAAAATGTTTCCATGTTTCTAAACAAGAACGAATTTTTAAGCCTTGTATCGGCATAAATAATCCTGCTGTCCGGGAATAAATTTCTCCTCTTCCATTGGTTCGCACACATACCCAAGCGCATGTAAAAAATCGAGACAATCAATCTCAACGCCTTTTACATGACATTCATGTGTTGCAAGAATTAATTCAGGTTTATGAGTTTCCAATATTTTTTTCGCGCCTTTTAATACATCCAGCTCTGCTCCTTCGACATCAATTTTAATAACGAAATTTTTTAAATTTAAATCAGCACAAATAGAATCAAGACTCCTGGCAATAATTGAAATTTTTGGTGAGCTTTTATGAAGAGACGATTGCTCATTATAAGTATTTGCGGCCATGTTTGGAGAATCACTGAATTCAACCATACGGTCACTGTCTGCGATTGCAAATGGAAACAATTCAATATTTGAATAGTTGTTCCATTCCATATGTTTTTTAATAAGCTCCAGGTTTTCCGCCATTGGTTCAATTGCAATGATCCGTTGCATTTTATTCGTTGCGTATTTTGCTGCGAGTACAGAAAAATAACCGGCGTTTGCTCCAATGTCAACAAAAGAATAATTCTGCTCCATTTTTGCTTTGAGCCAATTTGCCAAAGCAGGCTCGTATTCACCTGAAAGATAACGCAGATCAGAAACCTCATGCGTCCAGTATAAATTGGACCCGGGCCCTCTTTTAATCTTAGAATACCCGATTGGCTTTAAGATCAACTTAAGCTTTACCGCGCTTTTTCTTAAAAATCCTGCCATCGCAAAGTCGATCTAAAAACTGTTTTGTAAAGATATCCTATTAATTTTGAATTCTCAGAAAGTCATGAAGCCAATTTTTTCAGTCATAACGGTTCATTTTAATCAGCTTCCGCTGCTTAAATCAACAGTTGATAATATTATGCAACAGGTTGGATTTGGAGAACTTATCGAGTACATTATTGTTGACGGCCTGTCAAATGACGGAACATTGAATTACCTGCACGAATTAAAATTTGAAAAATCAATTCATCGAATCATCGGTCGTGATGCCGGAATTTATGATGCGATGAATAAAGGGATCCTCGCTGCTTCGGGTGAATATGTAGTTTTCATAAATGCAGGCGATCAGTTTTATGAAACCGATACACTTGCAAAAATTTACGACGGGCAAAAATCTTTCGATGTTATTTATGGAGACACAGAAATAAATTATCCTGATTTTTCACGAATAGCAAAAACCAAATCACTTGATAATTTCTGGCGGTCTCTTCCATTTGTTCACCAGAGCGTTATTGTAAAACGATCCTTGCTAACTGAAAATTTATTCGATCTTAATTATAAATTTTGTGCTGATTATAATCAACTGTCAAAATTATATTCAGACAAAATTGAATTTGTGAAATATGATTCGGTTATTTCTTGCATTACAGCAGGAGGTACTTCAGATGTTCAACGAATTAAATCTACAAAAGAGGTTTTCACTATTGCAAAAAAACGGTTTAAATTAAACCTGTCTCAGAGATTTTATTTTAGAATGACATTATTAAAAGCAAGGTTGTCATCTTTCGCAAAAAAAGTACTTCCAAAAAAATCAGTAGAACAAATTACGCGTCGCAAATACAAATAAATTGAAAGTATTATTTGTCCAAAATATTGAAGGAATTGCCGGATCGGAAAAATATTTCTGGCAACTTTTACCTGCGCTGAAATCAGCAAATGTGGAAGTAGAATTTCTTTGTGTGCATAAAAAAAAATTTGAAGCTGTAAGTATTGAATTTGCGCAACAATTAAAAGACAAAAACATTGTTGTCCATTTTATTGAAACAGTTTCTTACACCAGTCCGTTTTTGTTATTTAAAATAAGATCACTAATAAAAAAAGGTAAATTTGATTTACTGCACAGTCACCTGATTTATGCAGATTTCTGGTCGGCAATTCTGAAATCATTTTTCCGGTTAAACATCACTACCGTTACTACACTTCACGGTTACCAGGAAGATATTTATACCAAGTTTTGTCTTGAACCAAAATCTGTCCCGGTAAACCGGTATTACAAAACAGCACGGTTTTGTTATAAGCGCATTGATAATGTTTACGCTTGTTCCGAAGGATTGAAAAATTTCTTTGATCAAATAAATATTCGAACAAAAAAACCAATTGAAGTAATTCATCATGGTTTTGATTATCCCGAATTGAATATCAAACCGAATGAAACGAATCAATTTATTTGCGCAATTATTGGTCGCCTGATTCCACGCAAGGGACATGAATTTGTTCTTAAAAATTGTAAGCGCCTTGTGAAAGAAATTCCGGGATTTCATTTGATGATTGTTGGCGACGGTCCGCTTAGAGAATCAATGCAGGAGTATATCCGAATTCAAAAGTTAGAAGATTCAATAACTTTTACCGGCGAAGTTGATGACGCCAGAATATTTATGGCTCAGTCAGAAATTGTCCTGGTTCCGTCTTTCGCAGAAGGTTTACCGCTCGTAATTTTTGAAGCAATGAGTGTAAGCAAACCTGTTATTGCGTTTGATACAATCGGGCCTTCAGAAGTTGTTCTTAATAATGAGACGGGGTACCTGATTGAACCTTTTAATGATAATTTATTTTGCGATAAAATTATCCTGCTTTCAAAAGATAAAGACAGACGAATTGAAATGGGAAAAAAAGCAAAAAAAACTGTTAAAGAAAAATTTTCACTCGCAAAGATGACAGCAGAAACGATCCGATTTTATCAGATCTCTTTGAAATAGCGTCCCTTTTTTATAACGTAAAAAAGTAAAAAGAGAAAACACACTTGTGACGGAACTTTGTATCGTGCCAGTGCGCCATAATTATACGATGTAAATCCAACAGTAAATCCAAAAATTATTGTAAAAACGAAAAGAAAAACTACGATATGATTTGAATGTAAGAACTTTCTTAAATCCGCATCCATCACGTAATATCTGGCGCTCACCAGTAGGAGAATAATGATCAGTGAACTTTCGACAGCAGTAAAAAGCATTGACAAATTGCGGGCTTCCCAAAGAAATGGCCGTACGTAGGTATGCGATAAAGCTTCAGGTGCAACTTTTAATACACCGGTCAGCGTATATTCCACATGGCCTCCGCCAATCGTATAATACGCGCCACCTAGCGTTTCATGCCATGTCTGAAATCCTACTACTTTTTTCTCAAGTGTATCCAACCGATATTTTTCCGAAGCTTCAGCGATTTCAACAACTCCCAGTATGCTCGCTGACATGATACCAAGCAACAGGGCCGGCATCAAAATTCTCCTTAAAAACGGCACAGTGATTTTAGCTTTATAAAAAACATATGTTGCAAAAGCGAGTGCCGGAATTTCGCAAATGAGTACGTAGGGTTTAACTCTGAACATTATATATCCGCTGACAAACAAAATTAAATAATACTTGATTTTATGTTTGTTCTGAAAAATAATGCGGCAATAATAAAGCAGAAAAAAACTGAAACATGTAAATGTGAGGGTATCCTTTATTAAACCGGACGACCAGATTAAAACACCGGGAACAAAGGCCAGCACATAAAATGCTTCTTTATTTATTTCGGGCATAAATTCACGTACAAAACGAATTAATTGCCATGCTCCCAAAAATGCAAGCACACCAAAAAAAAGATTGTAAACAAGAAAACTCTTAAATCCGATTATCGCGAATATTGCAACAATTTTGGTCATGAACCATTCTTCAGATGTATTAGAATATCCGATATACTCCACATGCCGCAAATATTCAGGACTGATTTCACCGGCACTGCTATTTAGCAAAGCAAAATATGCAACCGGGTCGCTGTAAAATAATTCGCCCAGGATCATACCCCCTTGCCAATACTGAAAGGTGTCACCAACGACTTTGTAATAATAAACAAAAATTAAAGCAAAAAGGATTCCTCCGAAAACACGAATAAAAAAGAGACTGATAAATTTTTTTGCCAGGTCATTTTCAAACCTGTAAAAAGCATAAAACCAGACAATCGCAAAAAAGAGTATCGCATACCCGAAAGCGATTACCCAGTCAATAAGATGTATCATCGTGTGCTTTTAGTTCCAATCAAATGTAAGAATTATTCAATCAATCAAATTTAGACAGACTCACTCATTATTCATGATGATAAGGTTCATTCCTGATAATTGAAAAAGCCCTGTAAAGTTGTTCCGCAAAAATCATGCGAACCATTTGGTGGCTGAAAGTCATTTTCGACAAAGCAATTTTTAGTCCCGCAATTTTATATACTTCTTCAGAAAAACCATATGCACCGCCAATTACGAACGTTATTATTTTATGTCCGCGATTCATTTCTTCCTGGATCCATTTCGAACATTGGACGGATGTAAATTCCTTTCCTTTTTCATCTAATAAAACAATAAAACTACTTTTATCCAATTTGGAAAGAATGAGTTTACCTTCTTCTGTTTTGATTTGATTCTCAGTTAAATTGCCGGCTTTTTTGAGATCAGGAATCTCAATTTTTTCAAATTGAATATATTTGGCAAGCCTTTTGACATATTCGTTTTCGCCATCGATCAGGAATGATTTTTGAGTTTTCCCGATCGTGATCAATTTTAGCTTCATAAAGAAATTGTTAAAGTATGGCTTAATTTTTGATATGTTTACACAAATAAAATTAATCAAATTGGTTTGATTACGATACAGATGAAAAATTACCTGACGATATTGACACTGCTGGTTGGTTCAACTTTATTTGCTCAACCAAAAGAGCCTGAATTAGAATTCATGCCGCACGAACGTGAAGCTACAGCTGAGCAACAACAGCCAACATACGAATCTGTTATTGTTGGTGCTTTTAAAGCCGGTAATGCGACTAAAATAGCTTCGTATTTTGCGGAAAATATTGATCTTTCAATTCTTGAAAGCGAAAATTTGTACTCAAAATCACAAGCAGAACAAATTCTGAAAAACTTTTTTTTGAATCATAAACCAAGTGACTTTACCATTGTGCATAAAGGTAAATCCGGTATCAGCGAATATTTTATCGGAGAATTGACTTGTTCAGACGCTATCTATCGCGTAACGCTCAATACCAAAACAGATGTTGGTGTAAAAGAAATCAGTGCCCTTACAATCGAACTGAATTAATTTTTTGATTTTCAAAAAGGTTATTCTACAATATAACCACCTTTATAGACAACTCTATCCAAGCCGCCAATTGTCATGAACTCGTGATATGGATGAATTGTTTTGCCTTTATAAGCATCGGGATTCGCATAAAGCTGGTCAACCAGTTGATCGCCTTTAAGAATATACAAAGCAACACTCCAGCCGCTCTCTTTGTTTTCAAGTATTAAATAGGACTCCAAATCAAAAACAAGAAATTCTCCAAATTTCATTTCATAATCACCTTGCTGCATTGACGCATTTTTTGGACGCTCAAAATCAAATTGATTCATCGTCATTGTAATTTCCTTAAAAGGCAGCTTTACAAGTTCTTCCTCCACAGATGCGGTTTTTTCGTAAGCTTTTAAAATGATTGCTCCATTAAAATAAATTTTTCGCTGACGATACAGATCAGAAGTTTCACTATAAATAGATTCGTACTCTTCAACATAAACAGGAAGGTCATCTTTAAAGAAAAAATTCCTTAACAAAACTCCTGTTGGAGTTACGATTTCTTCCGTACACAAAATTACCGTATCGTTTTGACTAAATTGCTCCGCCGTATAGGTCTCATCGCCTTTGGAAAAACGCAGGCCCGATGCAATTTCAAAGTTTTGAGAAGTATCGAGTTTTTCTTCAATGTATTTATCAATTGATTCTTCAGAAACATCGAGCGATGTTTTTTTTCTATTGTCGGTACAGGCGATCAAAAACAAAAAGGATAAAACCAGGAGCAAATTCTTCATTGATAAAATTTTGTACTCAAAGATAATTCAAAGTGAAGAATTAAGTAACAAAAAAGGCTTCCGATCCTGATTTAGTCAGGATACCGGAAGCCTCTTTTTATCTTGTTATTTCTTCTTATTCAAAAATAATTTCCATTTCAACACGTCGGTTACGCTGACGTCCTTCAGGAGTATCATTAGTATCAACAGGTTTAGTTTCACCATAGTATTGAACGATGAATCTGCCTGGATCTATTCCACGAGATACTAAGAAATCTCTAACAGCCTCAGCACGTTTTTTAGACAAGATAAGATTTGTCTGATCATTACCCTGGCTGTCTGTGTGACCTGCAATTATCAATCTCCATGTAGGTTTTTTAATCATCAGTTCGGCTAATGCTTCGAGTGATGCAAACGATTCTTCAAGAATGATTGCCTTGCTTGTTTCAAACTCAAGGTTCTCGAATGCCGTTTGAAGAATTTCTTTTTCTTCTTCAAGGATTACAGGACAACCTTTATTCTCAACAGGACCCGGTACGTTAACGCACGCATCATCTTTATCAAGAACACCATCACCATCCGTATCAATATATG
>Ga0102851_10000282_pt1 | contig 24163 bp, 18 predicted proteins | sample Mud3Dept3metaG_FD_79558 | JGI IMG/M metagenome (GOLD analysis project Ga0102851, IMG submission 79558) | Freshwater wetland microbial communities from Ohio, USA, analyzing the effect of biotic and abiotic controls - Mud 3 Core 4 Depth 3... | ecosystem: Environmental > Aquatic > Freshwater >... | reverse complement strand
GGACCGTTTTAAAGGGTCATTGGAAGGAATATCTGAAGTGGAAGAAGCTGTTTTCCCGGACACTGGCATTAATTCGAATGATATGGTACATGTCTGATACAAAGCCAGTGTTTTGCCGGAGTAATTATCGGCACTCTTGCTGAACGGAGACTTCGGGGCGGTGACCTGCCCGATGATGAGTTCCCCAATGCCGTCATTTTTTATGGTGACCGTCCTGTCAGGCAGCCTGCCGGAGCCGATGTTCCCGCCGAAAAAGATGATCATGGGACTCACTGAAATATCGGGGATGCCCCTTGCCATAAAACCCCTGTTTTCAGCGCCGTATGAACCGTATCCGATTATGTCGCCCCGATCGTTGATTATATAAGTCTGGCTCCACTGCCAGCCCGGAGGGAGCAGTGAAAAAAAAGATGTGCCGTTATACAGAAAGCCGATCGTGTGGCCGCCTTTATACGTACCCCATCCTGCCACTGCCCCTCTGTTGTTTACACCGTAGGCCTCCACAGACTGCCAGCCCGGGGCCAGGATTTCAGAATAATCCCCATCTTTGTACATAAAGCTTTTGGGGGTGTTGCCTATGTCAAGACCGGAGCCAACAACAGCGCCGTGATCATTGATGTGAAAGGCCTTTGCTTCATGCAGTCCCGGCGGCAGTATTGCTGTATAGGTACCGTTTTCATAAATGAATCCCCTTGTTTTACTGTTTTCATCAATGCCGTATCCGGTGACGACACCATTACTGTTGATTCCATAAGCATATGCCTCACGCCAGCCGGGGGGTATAATATCTGAGTAATTCCCTCTGCTGTAAAGAAAGCCTTTAAAGTATTTCTGTTCCCGGCCGTATCCAACAATCTCTCCGTTATTGCTGATTCCATATGCGTACGCCTCCCTCCAGCCGGGGGGCAATATTTCGGTGTATACGCCGTTACTGTAGAGAAAGCCCTTATAGTCACGGGCAAGCCCCTGACCTGCAACGTCCCCTCCATCATTAACAGCGCGCGCGCGCGCCTCTTCCCATCCGGGGGGTATCAGTGTTTTGTAGGTCCCGCTGCGATACAGGAACCCTCTGTATCTACCCTTTTCATCCCTTCCTGAACCTACTATTATCCCGTTATTGTTGATATCATAAGCCTCTGACGACTGCCATCCCGGAGGCAGTATTTCGGTGTAGATGTGCCTGGCACAGGACAGACGCGGTATGGTAAGATGACATAATATAAGGACAATGAACGCTGCGTACAACCGAATGGCCGGCTTAAGATGGACAACATAAACGTGTCTGCTTATCATGATGAAAGTTGACCATGCTTTCAATGTACTGATTATAGTTAAAGTATAGCAGACAGGTAGCGACAAGGCAATTTGCAAAAACAGGTTGATAGATTTATGATTATCATGTTTGATACATTCACATTAAAATTGATGCCGGGAATAAATAATCACGCATTATTATTCAAGCGCCTTATCTATGAAACATAACATGCGCTTATTGATCAGGCTGTCCCTCTTACTGTGCCTGTTCGTTGTCCTGACCGCCGGCTGCAAGAAGTCTGACTCTCCGCCCCGGGAGGCAGAGAAAACCACTGATGAGAAGACCCTGCTCATAGGCCTGATCCCCGAGCGAAATATATTTGAGCAAATAGAACAGTACGAGCCTCTCGCAGACTACCTTTCCAGGAAGACAGGGATAAAGATAAAGCTGAAGGTGCTTACGCGGTACGGGAGTATTGTCGACAACTTTGTCGAGCAGAAGCTGGATGGCGCATTCTTCGGCAGTTTTACTTATACACTGGCTCACGCAAAACTGGGGGTTGAACCTCTTGCGAGGCCGGAGAACATTCAAGGTGTTTCGACATACTACGGTTTGATATTTACCAGGAAGGACAGCGGGATCAGAAACGCTGCAGATATGAAGGGCAAAACATTTGCATTTGTGGCCAAGGCAACCACTGCCGGGTATCTTCTGCCGCTTGCCTTTTTCAAGGACAACGGGATAGAGGATTACCGGGGCTTTCTGAAGGAGGCGTATTTTACCGGAACGCATGAGGACACAATATACGATGTGCTCAACAAAAAGGCTGACATAGGGGCAGCAAAAAATACTGTGTACTACGAGATGGCAAGGGCCAACGCGCGGATAGAGGAAGAGCTTGCGGTCCTGGCAAGGTCCCCGGATGTCCCGGAAAACGGCCTGGCGGTGAGAAATGATCTCAGCAGTTCGACAAAAAAAATACTGAAGGAAACGCTCCTGAATATGCATAATGATGAGGACGGCATGAACGTGCTGAAACAATTCGGCGCGAAAAGATTCATAGAGACGAAAGACGCGGATTATCAAAGCGTATATGACTATATAAAAAAAGTAGATAAGTATTTTACTTTTTCCGAACATGGAACCGGTTCATGAAAAAGAAGATTATTTTCGGAGTAGTCGTATTTTCCGTAATCTTCATGTTAGGCTGCCTGTATATCATCACGACAATCGAATCGGCAACCGCGACCCTGGATAACCTGATCACGCTCCATCAGGTGGAGATCCTCAGGGAGCAATTATTGCTCCAGATAAAAAGGGTGCAGGCTGACATTAATCTCAAAAATACCCGCTACGCCAGAAGCCTGGATACGGTAATTGACAATGTAAGAAATATGGAGAAGATGGCGCACTCCTGTATGGACTGCCATCACTCCGAAGAAATGACCATCAGACTGCAGAATATGGCGGTGGAGGTGCATGATTATAAAAAGATAATAAGCAGGCTCTTTACTATAAGGGCCAATATAGAGAGGCTGGAAGCAGAGGAGGACAGGGCCTTCAGGACAGGCGAGCAGCTTCTTGTAACGGTCAATAACATGATTACGATGGCCAGCAGCAAACTGGGAATCAGAACGCAGACCTCCCTGAGAGAGATATCCGGTACAAAAACCATCCTTTATATCCTCGTGATCGTGCTCCCTTTATTTACCGGAATACTGGGCTTTTTTTTTATGAGAGGATTTACTCATCCCGTCAATGTACTGCTGGAGGCGACGCGGAAAATAAAAAGCGGGGACCTGTCCCATAAGATAGAGGGACTGAAAGACGAATTCGGCGAAGTGGCGGATTCGTTCAATGATATGTCCCAGTCGCTCGATGAGTCCATGCGCAGCATCCGTGAAAACGAGAAACGCTACCGGCTGCTCTTTGAAAGCGCGGCGGACGCCATCTTTATGCTGGAAGCCGAAGGGGAAGACGCGGGCAGGATAGTATCTGCCAACAGGGCCGCGGCGGACATGCACGGATATACGGTGGATGAATTATTGAAACTTAACCTGATTAAGGACATTGATTCTCCGGACGACGCGAGGGAAGCGCCGCAGCGTATTAAGCGCATTATGAGCGGGGAATGGATCAAAGAAGAGATCTATCACCGGATGAAGGACGGCACGGCCTTTCCGGTTGAGATCAGCGCGGGCCTCCTTGAATTCATGGGGCATAAATACATTCTCGCTATTGACAGGGACATCACCGAGCGCAAAAAATCCGAAGAGGTGATAGTACGGTCCTACATCATGTTTGTGACGGTGCTGGACAGTCTTGACGCGATTATTTATGTTGCTGATATGAAGACCTACGAAGTACTGTATATTAACAGTTATGCGAGAAGGGCCTTTGGCGACATCGAAGGAAAGACCTGCTGGCAGACGCTTCAGGCGGGTCAGTACGGGCCCTGTGCGTTCTGTTCAAATGATAAACTGCTTAGACCCGACGGAAGTCCGGCAGGGGTATACCACTGGGAATTTCAAAATACGGTCAACGGAAGATGGTATGAAATCCGTGACAGCGCAATTGAGTGGATAGACGGCCGGCTCGTGAGGATGGAGATCGCTACTGATATATCGGAGCGCAAGAAGCTGGAGGAGACCCTGAAAAGGGCGGAGCAGATGAGGCTTGTCGGTGAATGGGCAGCAGGGCTCGCCCACGAGATCAAAAATTCTCTCGCAGGAATAAAGATATCGGTGGAGGTGCTGGGTTCCCAGGCAGACATGCCGGAAGAGGACAGGGAAACCATCTTCAGGGCAGTGGAGGAGATCAGACGAATTGAGATGCTTTTGAAAAGCCTGCTCAGTTTCGCAAAGCCTCCGAAACTCCAGCTCTCGGTCACAGACATCAATGAAATCATAGAAAAAACCATTGACTTCTCACTGAAGCAGCCTTATCTGAAGCCGGAGGAGACGGGCATAGACATTGTAAAGGAGCTTGATGCAGGCCTTCCCCGAACAATGGCTGACACCCAGCAGATGCAGCAGGTATTCATGAATTTATTGCTGAACGCCCGGGACGCCATGAAAGGGGGAGGCACGCTTACAGCCAGGTCCTACCATGACGCGAAGGAGGACACTATTCATGTAGAAATATCCGATACCGGCGAAGGAGTAGACGAGGCAATGCTGGACAGGATCTTCCAGCCGTTTGTCACAACCAAGTCAAAGGGCACGGGACTGGGACTGGCCATTTCAAAAAGGATCATCGAGCAGCACGGCGGCAGCATATCAGCAGCCAATAAACCGGGTGGAGGGAGCATATTTTATATGACCCTTCCGGTCAGACATGAATAAAGGGGGTGACGGAATGAAGATCAAGGGCAGGGTATTTATCCTTGACGATGACGAGTTGATTCTTTCAATGCTCTCAAAGGTATTAAAAAATGAAGGGTATAATGTGGTTACCGAATCGGAAACTGACGATATCGTCAATAAGGTACGGGCCTGGCAGCCGGATGTCATGCTCCTGGACATCCGGCTGCCCAAGCGGAACGGGATCGATATCCTGCGCGATATCAAGGGCGAGGGATTAAGCACTGAGGTGGTGATGCTCACTGCTGACGATACTGCTGAGACAGCGGTCAAGGCGATGAAACTCGGGGCGATCGATTACCTTACAAAACCGTTCAATACGGACGAGGTAAAGATCGTCATCGGGAATGCCATAGAGAAAGAAAACCTCAAACAGGAAGTCGCCTATCTGAGGAAGGTCTATTCCGAAACCTATGAGAGGGCCTTTATCGGAAAATCCGCAATGATACAGGATTTGATGATAAAGATGGAAAAGCTGGCCATGGCCCGCGTCTCCACCATTCTCATAACCGGAGAGAGCGGCACAGGTAAGGAGGTCGTGGCAAGGAACATTCATCATCTGATGCACGGGCCTGCCAGCGAAGGGTGTTCGCCTTTTATATGGATCAATTGCGCTGCCATGCCGGAATCCATCCTTGAAAGCGAACTGTTCGGATATGACAAGGGCGCGTTCACGGACGCCAAACATGACAGGAAGGGCCTGTTTGAGCAATCAAAGGGAGGTTCGATACTCCTTGACGAGATAGGCGATATGAAGCTCGAACTCCAGAGCAAACTGCTGAGGGTGCTGGAGGAACGGACCATCAGGCGAATCGGCGGAGATAAAGACATAACTATTGATGTAACGGTCCTGGCAACTACCAACAAGAACCTTGCTGACGCGGTGGAACGCGGTGATTTCAGAAAGGACCTGTTCTTCAGGCTGAGCACCTTCTACATACATATCCTTCCGTTGAGAGAGAGAACGGAGGACATTCCCATACTGGCAAGATATTTCCTTGAACATTTTGCCGCGAAATATAACAAGAAGAATATTATAGATATCTCTCCGGAGGCTGAAAAGATGCTGGTTTCATACAACTGGCCCGGGAATGTGAGGGAACTCAGGAATCTCGTGGAACGGTTTGTTGTTCTTGAGAACATGGATGCAATACTGCCTGTGCATCTGCCTCACTGGTTGACCAGCCCGTCAAAGACAGCTGTTGAACCATCGGGAGGCAAATTTGTTTTGCCGGATACCGGTATCTCCATTGACGAATTTGAAAAGGATCTTATACTGCAGGCGCTCGAAAAGGCAAAGAACAATAAAGCCCAGGCAGCGAAACTCCTGCATATGACATACGATGCCTTAAGGTCTCATCTGAAGAAATACGGGATAGCGTAGAGAAGCCGAGAACAGACCGCTGACACATCCGGATCACTTAGCGGCTACATATGTTGCAATGACCAGTAAAATAATAATGCCTAACATTGCCGTGGCACATATGTACTTGACGAACGTTATGCTCCCTGATTTTAAACTGCATTTTGTGTTGCTGGCTTTCATGGTTTCCTCCTTGTAGTTCTCATTTAATAACTGGATAAATTGGCTATCCAGACTGTTGATAAGCAATGCCCGTGCCAGTGGAATTTATGGATTAACTATTTAAAAAATATAAGTTAACCTTTTTTATTACCTGGGGGTTTTCACGCACCTGGTAAGGTCACCATGTCTCTCTGGTGATCTCACCGGATGAAGGATTATCATTCAGATTCCCCCCCTCATCGTTATGAAGTCAAGTTTGGGCCTCGTGAATGAAACCTTTTTAGAATCAATGCATTTTTTAGCTGAAAGTCGACTCGTCCCAATAACATGTATATTGAATTATTGAGTCATGTAATCAGGTATGGGAATTGCTTTTTAATCAATGCCGTGTGTTTTGATGGAACGTGTTCCGTATTTTAATGAGCTGTTATGATGTCCTCAGGAAGATATCAGTGATGATGAAGAAAGTCCTTATAGTTGATGATGAGCTGATGATTCTTACCGGGTTGTCAAAGGCGCTCCGTGAATTATGCGGGTTCCTCGGAGAGATCAGGACCGCAGTAAACGGGAGGGAGGCGGTTCGTGAAGCCGGCTCCTGTTTTTACGACATCTGTTTTCTTGATATTATGCTCCCTGACATAAACGGCCTTGATGTTATGAAGGACATACACTATATCTCCCCTGAAACAAATATCATGCTCATGAGCGCGAGCCATATAGGGGATGATCTCAAAAAAGTCATAGAAAATGGAGAGGCCTTCTATATCGATAAACCGTTCAATTTTTCCCAGATCAGATATTTAATAAAGGCGGCGCTTGATGGCAAAAAGGAATCCGCCGGAAAGGGCGGGATGACTGGAAAGAGGAACAGGATGTTTAAAAGAAGGTCTGCGTCCATGTTAATCCGATTTACGGTAAAAGACACCGGCCTTATGGAAATAAAGGGCGGTCTGATCGATATCAGCTACGCCGGCATGGGCATTGAGACATATTTCCCCCTTGAGCGCGGGCAGCAGCTTTCGATAAAAGGGGTGACGAACAGGACGGGGACTGTTGTCTGGAGCACGAGAAGCGGCAGGGAACACTACAGGGCCGGGATCAGGTTCAGATAAACAGTATGTTATTCCATAAGGAGCATTTCCACAACGCCCCTTGCCATGGCCGAGGCCAGCGAATGGGCCACGTTTATCTGTCCTCTATCGAAGAATATGACACCTTCATCTCCCGTGCGGTAACTTTTTGAAGACCAGACCACCTCCCGGCTTTTCTTCTCGATTACAAGAACGGAGAAATCCACTTTCGGCGTGCCTACCGTGCTGATATTGTCCTGATAATCCAGGACGGTCCCTGACAGGATAAGGTCTGCATCGGTTTCAAGGGTGCTGAAGATAAAACCGGCGTTCTCAAAGGAGATCCCCTCGTTCATTATTATCCTGAACCCGAGCAGGTTGTTCCTCACTATGCCGGGCTCGATAACATTGCAGTTCATAATTCCCCTCAACTGTTCGGTAAAATGGAGGGTCATGATATCTCCCGCGTTTTTTCTATCGCTTTTATTCAGAAAAGGCATGACCGCCACGCGGTATTTCATGTCAGGAGAGAGGACCGGGGAACGGTAAAATATTTTAGGGACTAACGCAGGCGGGGGATCCCCCTCATCAATCGGCAGGTTATTGTATACAGGTTTTTCCTCGCTGTCCGGCGCTGTAACAATAAGGGCCGGCTGGCGGCTTTTTGTTTCTCTGCGCTGTTTGCCCATTTTTTTCCCTCTATGCGGGGCTGTAACAATAAGGGCCGGCTGGTCCCTTTTTGTTCCGCCCGGCAGTCTGCCCATTTTTTCTGCGCCGCCCAGGCTTATATCGAGACTGTCGGAAAGAGAATGGACTGCATTCAGGAGAAGTTCCTCCGGGTCTTCAATCAGGCCGAGTCCCAGTATCCCCGGGGAGTCATCGCCTGATGACCCCACACTGTCCATCCACAAAATTTCAGGCCTGATGCCTGTAGAAGTCAGCCTGGATATCAGGGATATTTTGGGAGGATACATTTCACTATACAGTTCAATGGATGTTATCAGCACGGCTTCGGCCCCGATCTCCTTTTGAAAAGCCTCTGCAGTCCTGAGCTCTATCCCGCCTGTGTAGCGGATGCGGTGCTTCAACATAACCGCTTCAAGAATATCGTTGTCAATAATATTAAACCCCGCCTTTTTTAATTCTGTCTTTATCAGTTGACCGATTCTTTTTGCCGGGACTTTTGTCCCGCTGAGGTTTTCAACCGGTAATACGGCAACAGGAGAGGATTTAGTGAACTTCCTGATCTCATGCTCCGCTGGCCACCCGCTGTCCGCTGCGGTCACCGGGCCGGCAAGGAAGATAACAACAATAAAAATTAATCTGATATGCAGTTTATCTGATATGATCATTGACAGCTTCTTCTTATCTGGCCTAAGTGAGTCTTGCGGTTTCCCCTCTTGGTAGAGGGGAAAGTTACTTTGCCTGCTATGGGAGATTTTAATAATGAAAATTCCTCTTGCTTTATTAAAGAAGCGCAAACCGCTTTATCTTAATGCCAGGATTTTGCCGATAATGTCCCTTACGGCTTCTTCCGTGACATCATTCATCGGTTCGCCCCCTCCGCCGAAAAGCCTGTCAGTCATGGTTATACCGCCTTTTGTAGTTGACGCAGACCAGATTGTTTTGCCTGTAGCTGCCTCTATCATCTGTAAACTCACCGATATAAGATTTGCTGTAGACGTGCCTGACCTGACCTCTCCGTATTCCTTCACTGACCCTGTGATAATGACGTCAACCTTGATGACGGCAGCCAGTTTGATGACTTCCTCAGGAGAAGGGATAACAGGGTTGGCTATCCCCGTTATTAAAATCCCGCGGGAGACCTCACCGGGGGGCATGACATAAATTTCACTTGTAGCCAGGAGCATATTTGAAAATACATCCCTGACCCTGTCTGCAGCGAGCTGTTCTCTTGTCAGATTCTGAAACGGCATGACAGCAGCCGTCTTTATGGCCTGGAAGTCCATGTCCGGATTAGAGTAGTACGGACTTTTTGATGAAGATGCACAAGAGGCGGCTGAGAGTACAACAATGAGAAGTACAGCTATTCCATCAAAGGTCGTCTTGATGCGCCTGTCTGACATGAAAAGCGTCCTCCTTCTCTTTTTAATATTATCACAATTTCCCTCCTCATATCATAAAGTGGTCCTGAATGTAGCGCCTAATATTATGCTGTCTGATGTCTCCACATCAGATTCAGTCTTGAGAGACTGGCCCGATAGTTCCAGGTACGTCCGGCGGCTTATATTCCATCTCATATTCGGGCTTATGAGCGTGGTCTTCTCTCCGTCAGAAGCAAGGTTCTCATCGTAGGAAAACGTAAACTGCAGTGAGCCGTCAGGGAAAGGGGACCAGTTGATCCCGTAATCGATGAGGTCCTTCGTGTCAATATCTGTTTGCTTTATCCTCTCAAACGAAACCAGGAGATACACGGTATCAAAAGGCTTATAGGACATGCTTAACGTTTCTCTTTCCGTCTTATTGTAAATATCCTGGTTGCCGCCTGTCTCTTTTGTGTCCTCATTTGAATAATAAAGGTCTATAGTGAGCCTCTGGTGCGGGACAATACCGGACCCGAAGCTGAAGGCCCTGTTTCGAGTATTCTCACCGCTGTTTCTTCTCTGAAAGCCCACCCCTCCGTTGAGATTAATATTTATCCCCTTATACAGTTCCGCGGAGTTATTGAAGGATATGGAGTTTGAATTCTCTCTTTCATCGCCCGTCTTCTCAAACTCGCCGCTATAGTTTATTGTATGAGAAAGTGTCGGCAACGGGTGGGCTGTTACTGATGCGTTGCACAGATAAGAAACCCCGTTTTCGTCCTGCTGAACAGTATCTTCTCTTGTGACCCTGGCATGTGTCGTAACATCGTTGCCGAAACTGCGGCTTATCGAGAGTCCGTTTGAAAGCGTAGTATCAGTAAAAGAGGAGGCGGCCTTTGTAAGGTAGTATGAAAATTCGTAAAAGAGGGCCGGGGCATCCAGAATCCTGGTCCTGATGTCAAGGTTGTAGATATGGTTTGTCGTGGAATCATGATAATTTTTATCGATTTCAGATGAAGACGTCTTGAGGAATGCCTGGACCTCTGTCACAGATATATTTTCAGGGTCCGCAAAGCCCGGAGATAATGCGGCCTCTGCCGGTGACAGAGGACTGGTAACGACTTTTATATATCGTGTTTTCACATTCGGGAAGTTTATCTCAAAGCGGTTCTGGAAAGACCCGAAAACTGCAGCGGGGACAGTTGAGAACAGTGTCCAGTTCCGGTTGTCCGGACTTGTGTAAATATCCCATGCAAAAGAATTGGCGATCTGGAAGGGGAGTTCCCGGTTGATCCATACATAGATGATATTTACATCTGCCGCAGTCACGAAATCAAGCCCCATGTTCCTCGGCTTCGTATCTCCCCGCCCTATGTTAACGCCTGCTCCTGCGGCCAGATTGCCGTCAATGAGTTCCGTGTTCTCGTTAAGGGCGCCCTCATCCGGTGTATCGTCAATAGCTGAGAGTCCGGAGAAAGGGAACAACTGGGTCAATATCTCGCCGGTCGTGCTCGAAGTCGTGATCTCTGTTTCAGTATGAGCAATATTATAGCTTGTATACAGGGCAACCCTTCTGTTAAAAAATGTATCCGAGAAGGTCAGCCTCCCGTTGTGAGTCATAATCGTTGTAACGACATCATCCAGCCTGTCATTTGTTTTCATGTAGGTGGGCTGGTAACGTACCTCGAGTCCCTTGAGAGGTCCGTATTCCGGTACGTACCTTGATACGAGCGAGAGAAAGTCGTTTGCAGTGTCCTGAATGTCCCGGTCCTTATCATAGAGGTTTGTCGTATCAAACCGGATATCTATGGAAGGAAGCTCTGCCGGCTTCCAGCCGAAGACAGCGCTGTAATTTTCATTCACTCTGGTCATCTGGTCCGAATCGGTCCCTGATGTTTTTACCTCTCTTATGTTGTACATGCCCCCGGCAGTGAAGAGCGGGTTTTTCAGGGTGAGGTCAATGAAGGGCCTTATCGTGGTAGTTGAAAACTTTGATAGATCGTCATCGACGATGCTCCTTATGTCAGTGTTTTCGAAGGTCCCTCCGGCATTCAGAAATAAGTTCGGGAAGAAGGCCCTGTTGAGGGCAATGTTATAAAGCTGGTTGAAACTGCCTGTTTCTGTTTTAGTGTTCACTCCTGTTTCATCTTCAGTATCTGTACGCGCGTGGTTGTAATTCAATTCCAGGTATCCGCCGATCCCATCCGCAACCGCAGGCCGGGACATAAGGGAAAAACATAATGTGAGCAGGAGAGAAAAAATAAAATAATGCTCTCCGGATATGCGCAAATTGACGATGCCTCCTGTTTCCCAGTAGTATTCAAATTCTTATTAAGGGCGAGGCCGCGCCTCGCCCCTACTTTAACGTTCTCCCATCATGGTCACCCAGTTGGGTTTCCGGCCGACATCTATTGAAGCAACAACCTTTTTACTGATGATATCGACAATCAACACAGTCTGTGTTTCAGGAATGACCAGGTACAGATTGTTCTCCTGACTGTCGATTGTCATGTACGATGCGCTTTCCTCCCCTTTTATATAATCGACAGGAATAGAGGAAATCGGGTCATACACCTCAATCAGCGCATTGTCCTTTTTGCTTATATACAGATGGTTTGTCCTGGTGTCGAGTTTAAGGGTATTAACGCCCATCCCTACACGTATCCTGCTCAGGACGGAAAGAGAAAAGGGGTCTATAACGGTTACATACGAGGACCATTCGTGGACTACATAGAGCCTGTTTCCTTCCCTGTTAAACTGCCCCCGAAACGGCCCCGGCTCTGTTGATATGGCGGCTACAACCGACCTGCTTGCAAGATCTATAACGGATATGGTGCTGGAAAGGGTATTAAAGGCGTACGCCCGCCTGCCGGCGGGATCAATCACGATTGAATTCGGGCCGTTCCCGACAGGGACCCTGGTCAATTCGATGAAAGATGAAGGGTCTATGAAACTGACAGTGTCCGAGCCTGAGTTTGCGGTCAGAAGCAGTCTCCTGTCCGGGGTGATGGCCGGTTCCCGGGGATGGTCGCCCGGGCTGAGCTTAATATTGTTTATCAGCTCACCTGACGTCACATCAATAACGTCGACAGAATCGTCCCCGGCAAGAGTGACATACGCTAAACCGAGTCTCTGCTCTATGGCTATACCGCCGGGCCCCATCCCTGCGGTCATGGTCCCTATAACCTGCATGGACTTTTTATCAAATACCGTTATATTATTCGAATCATAATTAGCCACAAATCCTAACAGGGCAGCAACGGGCCTTTCCGGGGAAAATACAGAAAAAGAGGGGCTGAATCCGAACCCTTCACGGATGGATTTTATATAGTTAAATCCCAGCCACATAACATATGACTTCTTCTTGCTTATATCAAAGAGAAAATCCGTCACCACAGGTTGTTCAGGCACCAGCAGGTTTGCCTCTCCTTCCTCAACTTCCAGAGATGCGTCCCGGATTTTGAATAAAAACCCTGTATATTGGCCCGGCGGCAGCCAGCCCGAGGCAGTCAGCCTCTGTCTTTTCATATCACGGCCCCTGAATTCAGATAATGATAAAGACAGCGGGAATACCATGCCGTCCTCTCGAACAGCAGAAACCGACCCGATGCTGAACCTGAGCCGGTCTGCCTCCTGCGGGAACTGCTGGGCGTAAAGCAAGACCTCCCCATAATCCGTTCCTTCAGGCGCTGCCGGTTTTAATAAGACGGACTTCATCTGACAGCCCGAAAGGAATAAGGAAAAAACAAGGACTGATATAATTCCCAACTGCCTGCCTCTGTTAAAGAAGGGGGTAGAAGGGCCTGTTATTTTTTTATATGCACTGCCAAAAATTCTTTTTTGCATGTATTTTCAGGTCATTAAATGGTAGATGAATAACAGTTAAAATGCAAGAAAAAAAGGGCCGGCAGGGCCGGCCCTTTACATACAGGGGAGAGGTATTTAAACCTCCACTCCTCTTTTAGTCTTTTGCGTGGCATTTGTTGCAGAGAACTCTCTGGTAAGATGCGTAATGCATTGTTACGTCATTGTATGCCTTCGTGGTCTCTGCTACTGTACGGCCCTGTGCGTATTTTGCCTGGTTGGCAATTGTGCTCGCGGAATCTGTTCCGGGCCATACGCCGTCAACTGCGATGAACTCATTTCCTTCTACATTTGTCCTGAGCATATAATCCCATCCTGATGCATGGGCCCTGTGGCAGCTCAGACACATTACTTTGTCACTTGATGCAGGTCCGGTAGAAACACTGCCGTTATTGACTGCCTTTGCAGCCAGTGTTGCAAAATCAGTTGTATTGTCCATCTGGAACGGAACGAGTGTATCAAATGATGTGGCTGCGCTTCCTGTCATGTTACCGCTGCCTACGTATGAGTTGTAGTTGGCTGCTACAGTTGTGCCCAGTCCCTGATTAACAGGGTGGGTCATTTTTGTGCTTGAGGCAGAGTGCATGTCCGGGTGGCAGGTTGAACACCAGTCTGATATACCTGCTCCATAAGCAACACGGGTAGGAGTGGTTGCCTCTGATCTGTTGTACGTGCTCGGAACTACTGCGTTGAAGTTCGCGGTGAAGGTCTTGCCGCCTGATCCTGCGGTAGAACCGACGCCACGAAGGATACGGTATGCGCCGACTGCCTGTCCTGCTGCCGGGATAACGCTGGTATTATAGGAACCGGATGCGATAATCGGGGCGCCTGTTATTGCAAAGGTCCCGTCTGAAAGCCTTCTTAATTTGCCGTGGTTGTCATGGCAGCTGTTACAGCTGAGCTGTGTTGCGTCCATGTCGCCGCCCGGGGCCGTCAGGTTAGTGCCGTCAGCATCATAACCGAAATCTGCGGCTACGATGTTGTGGCCTTTCCTGTCGCCTTCGGATGTATCAGTGGTACCGGTCCTCGGGGACCAGGTATAGGTTTTCTTCAGCCAGCCGAAGTCTCCGCCCGGGGTCCTGTTTCCAGGGGGGGTGCCTGCAGGCATGTCTGCGTCAGGTGTAAGAATGTGGTAACTGCTTGCGCCTGTTGCGCCGTGGCAGTTGATACAGGTCGAGCTTACATCAGTCCCGGCCAGAAGGGCGCTTGTGCTTTTTGCATCGTGAAGCATGTGGCAACCTGTGCACTCAGCAACACCGCCTGAATGAAACGCGTAGGCGGCTGTAGTGCCTAAAGCTACTATGGCTGCTGCCATAATGAGTAGAACTACCTTAAATCCTTTCATTTTGAATCCTCCAGTTTTTTCTCCGGTAACCCAGCCATCCCTGCTTTCCGGGACCTGTCGGCTTTGTGTCCCCCGGTTACCCGGGGTTTACCATTTTACGGAGGATGGTTTCCTGCCGGTAAAACCGGCAATTTTTACGTCTTCTGTTTTTTGCTCCTTACTTCTCCCCCTTGTATCACCTCCTTTTCGCTCCGAAGCAGCAAAGTCCTGCTCCAGGATTCATTGCTTCAATTGTTTACTATTCGATAAACACTGACCCCCCTTTTTCTGGACTGTGAAACGTAAATGTTCCCGTTATTCACGATCATGTTTCTCGGGGCGATAAGGTTTCCCGGCTTTTCGCCGCGATAACCTAATTCCATGATAAATTTAAAGTCCTTATCAAAGATCATGACAACACTTTTTAATGTGTCTGCTATATAGATATTCCCCGAATCATCCGTTGCGATGCCTGCCACGACCGAGAACTTTCCGGGGATGTTGCCGGATTCGCCGAAGGACCGCACCCTGCCGTCAGGAGTCAGTACGAAGGCCCTGAAAATTGTGGGCACGGTAAAAAGCATGTTCCCCTCACGGTCTACGCTGAATCCTGCTATTTCTTTTTCCTGGCCGGGTTTCTTGTCATATTCATCGAGGCCGAAGAGGGCATTGATGTCATAGCCGTCCAGGAAATTGCCGTTTGTATCAGTGATGACAACCTTTTTTGAGGCCATCAGGTCCGCGAGGTACAGGTTTCCTGAACGGTAAATGATACGGGAGGGATTGACCCTGGAATATGCCGGGGGGAAGTTGCTGAATTTTATTTCAGACACTGATTCTCCCCTGTAATTGCAGCGCATGACAGAATAGCTGTCTTCTTCGTGCAAAAGAAGGAAGATATTCCCGTCAGCGGCGACCGCTACATCATATATAACTCCTCTTATGTTTTCGTCATCGCCGAAACTGTAAATCTTCATGCCTTTCGCATTAAATACCTCTATATCGTTTTTGTAGACGACATATATTTCATTTTGCTCTTTGTCCACAGCGAGTCCGGCCCAGTTATAAGGAACAGATCCTGAAAAGTCCGAAAGGTTATATAGGTAATATGCACCGCCTATATCAGCCCCTGCATACGGTGCTGTTGCTGTTGCGGTGACGATGGTGAAAAGACATATGGGTATCAGATATCGGAGGACTGACAGTAAGTCCTTATGCCTTTTTCTGCTCAGTATTTCATCTCCCCTCTGTATTTTTTTCTCTTTCATGTCTGTCTCTCTCTTCATTTTCATTCCGTCCTTTTATCAGAGATATTGCAATGAACATGCCAATTATTTTTTATAAATCTAATCCTTTAAATATTAAGAGATTGCGGGAATGAGGAGGGCATTATATTATCCGGGCGTTGATCATGAGATGGTCAAACGACCAAACAGGTCCGGTGAATAGACCACAATCAGGATCCGGATTCATGCAGCAGTATTTTAATCAACAAAGGCAGTGATATGTTATCATGAAAAACAATGAGTTAGAGGATAAGGTACGATTACATGATCACAATATGACAATGGAATTTCATGGTATGTTAATTGCTTGTTCATATGCAGAATGAAAATACGGACAAATTAAAATGATCGGGAAAATTCTCATAGTAGACGATCAGACCTCTATCCGCTCCGGGATGTACCGTGCCCTTCATTCATACTGTGATTTTCATGGAGAGATTACAGCCGTTGAAAGCGGTAAGAAGGCACTTGACGCAATAAGCTCCGGCTTATATGACATCTGTTTCCTGGACCTGAACCTGCCTGATTTAAACGGACTGGATTTAATGGAACGGATCCATGCCATGTCCCCGAAGACCAGGGTTGTGATCATGACAGCAGAGACACTGGATGATGAGATTAAGGAGAAGATAGGCGGCGGCGCGTTTCTGTTTATACCGAAGCCGATTGATCTTGACACAGTCAAGGCCTTTATTGATAAGGAAGTGACTTCAGGCGGGGACTATGTTTATACAAAAGAGGACAACGAAGACAAGGACATTAATGAAAAGAGAGAGACGGAAAGAAAACCTGATGCAAGAACCATCAGTTATTCCTTAAGCGTCTTTCGCGCCTGGGAATTGAAATCCACTATGAATGCTGATACCATTGACATCAGTGCAGGAGGCATCGGGATGATGACATCTCACCGTCTACATCCGGGCACTGTGCTCAGGTTTGGCGGTTCCCTCGGAAACCGGTCAGGAATTGTGAAGTGGAGCGTTGCGAATGAACGAGGTTGCAGGGCGGGAATTAAATTCATATAGATGCAGATATCGGTGAATAATTTGCACAGTCGGTAACTTTTGATATAAGGAGTCATGTGAAAAAAATAGTTTCAATACTGTCGCTCGGAATATTGCTTGTTTTATTTTCGCCAAAAGGATATGCAGCCGAACAGAAACTGCCTGTAATCGATGGTCAGGAAGTCGTGGCTACCGTTAATAATGATCCAATCACTATGGGGGAATACACCAGAGAGCTTTCCTCCATACATGGTTCGGACAAGGCGGAAAAGCAGGTGGAGAAGATAGACTACAAGGGTATACTGGACCACTTGGTCACCCTGAGACTGGTCAGGGAAGAGGCAATAAACATGGGACTGAACGAGCTGCCGGAAGTAAAAGAGGCGGTTGACGTGTACGCCAGGCAGACCCTCAACGGGATACTCAGGGGAGAATATGTGAAACGTATTGAGGCGGATGACGGGGAGGTCGACAGGCTTTACAGGGAGGCGGTCACGGAATACAAGTTAAAAGCGGTCCTTATTAATAATAAAGATGAAGCGAAAAAGGTTGAGAAGGAAATCAGGGCGGGCGGTAATTTTGATGAAATAGTAAGCAGGGTGCTCGCGGACAAAAAAGCAAGCGAAAACGCTGAAGGTGTTTATTTCGCAGGCCGTGATCTGTTGCCGCTGGTAATTGAAGCTATCTCCAAAATGAAAAACGGAGATGTCAGTCCGGTCCTTGAGATCAGCGACGGTTTTCTGATCTTCAGACTTGAAGATATACGCCTGCCGGAAGACCCCAAGGCCAAAGAAGAGGCAAAGAAACAGGCCCTGGACTTCAAAAGGAAGCAGGCCATGGAAAAATATAAGTCGTTACTTACAGAAAAATATGTGAAACTTGACGATAAGGTCCTCGACAGCCTTGATTATGAATCCACTGTTGAGGATTTTGAAAAACTCCGTGAAGACAAACGGGTTATCGCCCAGATAGAGGATGAGCAGCCCATAACAGTGGCTGAATTGACGAATGCCATCAATAACGAGTACTACCATGGGGTGGAATCCGCAATAAAAAAGAGAAAACTGAATGACAGAAAAAGGGAGTTCCTTTACGAGAAATTATTGCTGAAAAGGTTATACAGGAAGGAAGCCCTGAGAATCGGGCTGGACAAGTCCCCGGTTTATAAAAGTATGGTAAAGGAATATGAAAGCTCCGTACTCTTTGATACGTTTATAAGGAGGGTCATTGTACCTGACATCAGGCCGGGCGAAGAAGAAATTAAAGGATATTATGATAAGAATATTAATAAGTACTCTTCCCCGGAGATGATGAGGATCAACAGCATTGTCTTTGGAAAAGCCGATGCCGCGGCCGATGCCCTGGAAAGGCTTAAAAAGGGCACTGAATTCAAGTGGCTGCTCTCTAACACCGAGGGGCAGGTGGACAAAAGCGCTGAAGGTCTGCTGGCATTCGAAGGGAACGTACTGACAACAAAAGATCTGCCGCCTGATGTACAGAAGGTGGTATCAGGGGCACAAACCGGTGATGTAAGGCTTTACACCAGCCCTCAAGAATATTATTATGTCTTGTATATACAGGAAGTATTCCCGTCACAGCCGCTGCCGTTTGAGGAGTTAAGGGAAGAAATCTCAAAGGAGTTGTTCACGGACAAGCTCAATAAATCCATCGAAGACTGGGCCGTTAAGCTCAGAGGGGTTTATGAAGTTAAAATATACTTGACGGAATTTTAATAAAAGCCGGTTGACCACAGAGGCCACAGAGATATGAAGTTGAGACGATGGGAAGTTGAGACGATAAGACAAAGGAAATCAGCTTACTGTCTTGTCGTTGCTGTTGCCCTCCTTTTGGGCGCCCTTGTTTATTTGTCTTCATGCGCGCCTGCCACAGAGAGGAAGCCGGGCGGCCGTAAAAACTGTCTGGACTGCCACACCAAATTTGCGGACAAGTACCTCGCGATGAAAAGTTCTCATACTGCCGTCAAAGAAGGGAAATGTGAGGATTGCCACCTCCGGCATGGCCTGGTACCCAAATCTATTCTGAAGAGACAGGGCAACGACCTCTGTTATGCGTGCCATCCCAGGGAGAAAATAGGAATGGACAAGGCCATAGTACATACGGCCCTTACAGCCGGTAAGTGCACTGACTGTCATAATCCGCATGCGTCCCAGGGGCGCAATCTTCTGAATGCTGAAGGGAGCGAAGCATGTTATCAGTGTCATGACCGGGCGGTGTTTGAAAAAAAGGTAGTTCATAAGGTGCTGCAGACGGACGGCTGCGGGACCTGCCATACATCCCACAGTTCTGATAATGCCAACCTCCTTGTGAAAGAAGAAAAGGCGCTCTGTCTTTCGTGCCATACAAAGGACCGGCCCCAGTTCATAAAGGCACACGGAGCATACCCTGTGGACAGTGCGTCCTGTTCAGGCTGTCATAACCCGCATTCATCGGTCCAGCCCGCGTTGCTGAAGACCAGCGCCCATCCGGTTGTGGCAGGGAGTAAATGCGATGAATGCCATAATCCCGCTCAGTCCCAAAAACCTTTTGAGATACCTCAGAAAGAAAGCGGTCTCTGCTATAAGTGTCATAAGCCTTCTGACCTTAAAAAGGGAGGGAATATTGACCATGCGCCGTTCAGGGAAGGGAAGTGCTCCCCCTGTCATAATCCTCATACCTCAGAAAATCCGGTCCTGCTTTCCAAAGGCGGCAACAATCTCTGTTTTGACTGCCACGCCGGAAAGAGTGAAAAATTTGCTGTTACTCATGCCCCGGTCTCAGGTGACAGGGGATGCCTGTCATGCCACAGCAGTCATTCATCAGGCCAGCAGAAACTCCTTGTCAGGGACGAGAGGGAATTGTGTTTTTCCTGCCATACCAGAAACAGGGATGAACTGAAGGCGAAGGTCCCTCATACCGCATTCACGGCAGAGAAATGCAGTATCTGTCATGACTCACACGGTTCGAATTTCAAGGGAATCTTCAGGGACCGGATGGACAAGGTCTGTTACACATGTCATCCCGACAGCGAGGTAAAATTTATAAAAACGAATACCCATAAACCGGTCCTCGACGGCCTTTGTTTCACATGCCACAACGGGCATGGCTCGGATAAAAAGGGACTGCTGCTCACGGAACCGGATGATCCCAAGCTGTGCGTTAATTGTCATGGAGACCTGATGAAGGAGGACGCGACAGGTTCCGGTCATCCGCTCTTTAAAGGAGGGAAGTGCCTTACCTGTCATGATTCCCACGGCAGCAATATCACGGGTATGCTCGTAAAGAAGCAGGGACCTCTCTGTTTTTCATGTCACGAGACCGGGCTCAAAAAGGAAACAGCGGACATCAAAAGCGAACATCCGACTTTTACGTCCGGGCAATGTACAAAGTGCCACAGTCCGCATAAAACCAAATTAAAAAAGCTGCTCCTGTCCGACACGCCTGATTTGTGCGTGAGCTGTCATAAAGAGCTGAAAGAACGGATACACTGGAATGAGAACTGTGAAAAGCTTAAGGCAGCCGGTGAAACAGAGACCAATGCCGCTGCAATCAAGGCGTGTAATCAAATCAGCATTTATGTTCATGCGCCGTCCGCCCTTGAGACCTGTTTAAGGTGCCACAAGCCGCATCTCTCATCAGAGGCCGGTCTTGTTGTTCAGCCTCTTCAGACGTTATGCGCTGAATGCCATGACTATAAGACAGATGCCTTTGACAGGGCGCATATATATATAGACGCTGCTGTAATGGATTGTAATAAATGCCATGACCCGCACACCTCCAAGGGCCAGAAATTTTTCAAGGACACTGTGCATAAACCTTTTAATGCAGAATCATGCGGGGAATGCCACCTGACAGGAAAACCATGAAACCGGATTTGATACGCATGCGACATATTGTCCTGATGTTATTTTTCATCATGTGTGTCTTCATGATTTCTGTCCAGGCCTCCACTGAGAATAAATTCAGACTGAAGCCCGGGGCAAAGGGAGAGATATGCCTGAAATGCCATGAACCGTTTAAGGAAAAACTCAAGTCCGCGTTTGTGCATACCCCTGTAAAAAACGGAGAATGCTCCGGATGCCACAATCCTCACACATCTGCCGAGGGGAAATTACTGGACACGGTGAGCACCAGGATCTGTGACAGCTGCCACAGAGACATGGTCCCTGAGAATGCGCACAGCATGCACAAGCTTGTTGCAGAGGGCAATTGCGTTCAATGCCACGACCCGCATGCATCGGGAAACAAAGGCATACTCGTGAAAGGTGGCAATGAACTCTGCCTTGACTGTCATAAGGAAACGGCTGACAAGATCAAAGCGGCAAGGTTCAAGCACAAGCCGGTAAATGAGAACTGCATGAACTGTCACAATCCGCACGCGTCCGGCAAATTAGACTTCCTGTTAAAAGAAGATATACCGGCCCTCTGCATTAAATGCCACAGGACCGACAGCCCCGCATTTGGAAGACAGCATATGAACTATCCGGTGGCGGCTTCAAGGTGCAACGCATGTCATGATTCACACGGCTCTAACAGGCCCGCAATAATATTTGAGGATGTGCACGCCCCTGTTGCCGAGAAAAAGTGCAATCAGTGCCATGAAGAAGCCGGATCGCAGGCCCCTCTTGCCACGAAAAAGAAAGGGGTTGAACTGTGCAGGGGATGTCATAAGGACATGATTGATACGGCCTTCAGTAAAAACCGTGTTCACTGGCCGATGCTTGACAGGGACGGATGCCTGAACTGTCATAACGCTCATGCTGCCAGGCAGAAAAAACTGCTGACGGGGACTGTTCTCTATGTCTGCGGGAAGTGTCATGCAGACACCGTGGAGCTTCAGCATATATCAAAGATCAATCCCAAAAACCCGGGCCTGTGCAAACCGGTAAAAGAGGGAGACTGCGTAAGCTGTCATTCCCCGCATGCATCGGACTATATGCTGCTTACGGAAAAGCCGTCCATGAGTTTTGATATCTGCAATAAATGCCACGACTGGAAGACACATTCTACGCACCCGGTTGGAGAAAAGATCATTGACCCCAGGAATAAAAATCTTTCCGTTGACTGCATAAGCTGCCACAGGGCATGCGGAACAGCGAACAAACCTGCGATGTCCCAGTTTGAGAGTGTGACCGAAACATGCATCCAGTGCCACAAGGAGCTTGAGAGGAGATGAGATGAGGGGCGCCCTGATACATATCATTCTAATATCAGCCGTATTGTTTTCCCCTGTGAGGGCCTTCAGCGCCGGCACGGTAAAGTATATGCATATACTCTCCCTATACTCTGATGAAAAAGGCGTTGGCCTTAAGAATCCTGAAGGCGTGGGCTGCAATGAAGAGTCTCGGATCATTGTGGCTGACACGGCAAACCACAGGCTTCTGCAGTATAAACTTGAAGACAGGACGTTAACGGCAGGGGCTGAAATCGTTGTGCCGCAGGTGACATATCCCGTAGAGGTCAAATTCAATTCAAAGGGGGAAGTCTTTGCCCTTGACGGTAAGCAGCACCGGATTGCGCGCCTCAGCACTGACGGAACATTCATAGGATATGTGGAACTGTCAGGGATACCGTCTCCAGCCTCGTATGTTATAAAGAGTTTTGAGATAGACAAAGAGAACAAAATTTATGTGTTGGATATATTTTCAGGCCGCGTCATAGTTCTCAATCCTGATGGGACCTACCGGACGCATGTGAATTTCCCCGAAGGCCATGGTTTTATTTCTGATGTTTCGGTCGATTTCAGGGGGAATATTTTATTGCTCGACAGTATCCAGTCAAGGGTCTATACCGCTGCGAAAGATGCAACTGGCTTTTCTCCCCTGACAGAGGGAATGAAGGAGCAGATGAGGTTTCCCACGAGCATGACAACGGACGAAAGGGGACGCATTTACCTGGTGGACCGCAACGGCAGCCGGATCATGGTTATCGGACAGGACGGCTCGTTTCTCGGGCAGATTTCAGAACTCGGGTGGAAAGAGGGGTTGCTTAACTACCCGTCGCAGTTGTGCGTCAACGGCAAGGGGGAAGTTGTCGTCGCGGACACGAATAACAGCAGGATCCAGATATTTAAGTTGATAAAGTAATAAATCCCGCCGGAGCACCCTGCCTATCTTCCACGCCTCCCCTCGGTATGTGATAATGAACTGGTAGAGCGGGGACGTGAGCTGCAGAAATCAAAAACTCCTAAAAGCAAAGGGGACACGCATGAATGAAATAATTCCAATCAAAGTAATTCAGCAAAAATATTTCTGATTCGGGGGCATAAGGTTATGCTTGATAATGACCTTGCTGAACGCTACGGGGTAGAGACAAGGGTATTGAACCAGGCAGTTAACAGAGGCTGCCATGAATATGTGATATAATTGAACTTAAATATGGCGGCAGCTAAATCGTGAAAGGAGATCATAATGACAGGTAATCGGATCAGGCAATGTTTTGTTGTTGTCGTATTGTTGGTTACTGCATGTACTCAAGGACACGAGCAGCCGCTTAGAGGGAAGTGGATTCTTGAGAGCGAAATCGTTGGGAGTTCCCCTACATCATACTGGTTTCAGGAAAATGGCAAGGTTGTGGCTCCGTGGGAAGAACGCGTGAGTCAATTGAGGTCATCAGGCAAGTACGAACTCATAGGTGATAACCATATTAAAATCATTATGAAAGAGGGGCCCTTCAGAGGGATAACGTTCTTTTTTGAGATATTGACCCTGACCGAGGATAAACTGGTCTTACGAGGCAGCATACAGGATGTCCATTTGAAAAGGGTAAAAGAGTAGGAGTGGCAGTTATCTCTGACCATCAATCTATTGATAATTATTACTCATGATATAATTAACACAAAAAGACGGGAGCCCATGAAATTACGGAGAGCAACTACGGAGATTCTTATGAGTTTCACATTTATGCTGCTTTTGGCCGGAATCAGCGGGATAGCGGCTGGAACAGCGCCGGAGGATACTGTGGCCATAAAGGGCTATGATACTGTCGCCTATTTCACGGCAGGCAACGCGCTCAAAGGCAATGAGAACTTTACCTTCTCGTGGCACGGCATGACCTGGTTCTTCCAGTCCAAGGAGAACCGGGACCTTTTCGCTGCAAGTCCGGAGAAATACGCTCCGCAGTACGACGGCTGGTGCGCCTGGGCCATGACCGAGTCGCGGAAGGCGGTCACCGATCCGGAAGTCTGGAAGATCGTTGACGGCAAGCTTTACCTGAACTGCAGCCCTGCTGCCTATGAAAAATGGAGCAGGGACATCTTTGGACACATAAAAAAGGCCGATGAGATCTGGCTCAAGATGCAGGGCGGATAGCTTCTTGGTGAAAAGGTGGCCGGGATGATAGATTCCCTCACATGACTGCAATCCCGGTCAGATGACCTTCGACCTTTCGGTCATTGATAGTACAGGACTCACCTACTTCCTATCCTAGTCG
>Ga0102851_10000281_pt1 | contig 24190 bp, 19 predicted proteins | sample Mud3Dept3metaG_FD_79558 | JGI IMG/M metagenome (GOLD analysis project Ga0102851, IMG submission 79558) | Freshwater wetland microbial communities from Ohio, USA, analyzing the effect of biotic and abiotic controls - Mud 3 Core 4 Depth 3... | ecosystem: Environmental > Aquatic > Freshwater >... | reverse complement strand
TTGATTGATAAAAAAGCTGCTTCATTCAATATTTGTCGTGTAATATCCGATATGAGATCAATATAACGCTATGGTTTCAAAAGGAGTTACATGTATGAGAGAGGAATTATGGGGATATAGGCATCTGCTTGTCCTGATCTGTTTATTTCTTTTGCCTTCGCAGGCATACTCAGAAACAGACGCGCATGGAGGATCCGGTGCATTTGCCGATGAAATGATGCTTTTTCAGGAGATATCCTCCGTATATAGCGCTTCGAAATATGAGCAGAAAGTTACGGAAGCGCCTTCATCGATCAGTATCATCACAGCTGATGAAATAAAAAAATACGGGTACCGGGATCTTGGCGAGATACTGAAAAGTATCAGAGGTTTCTATATTACCGATGACAGAAATTATAAGTACCTGGGCATCCGCGGTTTCGGTCTTCCTTCAGATTACAGCAACCGCATCCTGCTCCTCGTAGATGGAATAACCACGAATGACAACATTTATGACGCGCCGTTAATAGGCACAGAATTTCCGCTCGAGATCGATCTCATTGACCGTATCGAGGTTGTACGCGGGCCCAGTTCTTCACTGTACGGAAGCAACGCATTCTTCGGCATTATTAATGTGATATCGAAAAAAGGCCGCGTCTATAAAGGCACAGAGATATCAGGTGAGGCCGGCTCGTTTAAGACATACAAGAGCAGGCTGAGTTACGGTAATAAATATCAAAACGGGATGGAGGTGCTCCTGTCAGCATCCTATTATCAGAGCAGGGGGGATGAAAGCCTTGATTACAGCGATACCTATGACGAGGACCCCTGGATCTGTGCTGATGACAATCCGGATAATTGTTACGGGCTTCAGGAGATATGGCCCGGAAATACCGTTGCCGAAGACATGGATACCGACCGCTACAGAAACTTCTTTGCAAAAATCAGTTTCAGGGATTTCACTGTTGAGGGTAATTTCCACAAGAGAAAAAAAGTCATCCCCACAGCTCCGTGGGAAACCATATTCAACAAGAGCAACAACTATAGCATAGATACACGTTCATGGATAGACGTTACATATGATCATACATATGCAAATAGTCTGACCGTAGTGGCCCGGGTGAACTACAACTATTATAAATACGCTGCCGAGTATCCTTACGCAGGCGATCCGGATGCAGGAGAAGCAGATGTTGTTACCGGCAGAGATACAGCGAAGGGGGAATGGATAAACAGCGAGATTCAGGTATCGAAAACTTATTATGAGAGGCATCGGATGATGGCAGGGGCATCATATCATGGGAATCTGAGACAGATCCAAAAAAACTGGTATTCAGGCGCAGATACCTGGGGATCGCTGGATGACGAACGGCATAACGATTCCTGGGGTGCATACTTTCAGGACGAATTCAATATAAGGGACAACATCAAGCTGAACGGCGGACTTCGCTATGATCATTTCAGGACATTTGGAGACACCCTGAATCCCCGTATAGCCCTAATATACAATCCTGTTGAACGTTCAACCGTCAAGGCGATATACGGAAGCGCATTCAGGTCTCCCAGTGTATATGAACTTTATTATAATGACGGCGATACTACGGCAAAAGCCAACCCCGATCTTAATCCTGAGAGAATAAGCACATATGAGCTGATATACGAACAATCTGTCGGGAAATACCTCAGAGTAACAATCACCGGCTTTTACTACAATATAAAAGACCTGATCAGACAGGAAAAAGATCCTGATGACGGGCTCCTCGTATTTAAAAATGTCGATGATGTTTCCGCAAAAGGTGTTGAATTTGAGCTGGAAGGAAAAGGCGAAAATGGACTTGAGGGCAGGATCAGTTATTCATTCCAGAAGACCGAGGACAAGCAAACAGGAGATGTTCTTACAAATTCACCAAAACATCTTGCAAAGGCAAATATGATCATCCCGATAATGGAAGAGAAAATCTTCCTCGGCATAGAAGAGCAGTACACAAGCAAAAGAAGCACCCTTTACAGAGAAAAACAGGAAGGCCTTCCTGAATCACTCAGGGCCGCGGACTACCCCTCAGACCATTTTACCGGTTCCTTTTTTATTACCAACGTAACACTGTATACAAGGAGCATACTCAAAGACCTTGAAGCCTCTGCGAGCGTGTACAACCTGTTCAACAGGAAATACGGTGATCCAGGAGCGGGCGAACACTTCCAGGACACCATAGAACAGGACGGCAGGACGTTCCGTCTGAAACTCACTTACTCATTTTAGAAAGCCGGCAGGGATATATGTTATTGACCAGACAAAAGAAACGTGTAATAACCGCAGGACTGCTCTTATTGTTTCTGATACTGATCTACGGCATCATCACTGTAAATGCAAAGGCCGTCAGGATCGCTGTATTGTTCAGCAATGCAAACACTCCATATCAGGAAGCTTTAACGGGCTTCAAACAGTATCTGAATGAACAGGGAGTAGAGATTGATCTCAATGTGCATGATTTAAACGGAAGCAAAGTCACGGCCGGCGAGGCCATTAAGACAATCAGTAAAGAGGGTGCAAGAATCATATTTACCCTGGGAACATTTTCAACAAACGAGGTCCTTGATCAAATAAAGAGCGTCCCCATTATTGCCGGAATGATATTAAAGACAGAGAAATTGAAAGGCGTACAGAACGCTACAGGAATCATACTCGACTTTCCTGTTGAAACGCAGTTCGAAATGATGCGGCGCCTTCTCCCAAATGCCAGGGCCATTGGCGTATTATACAATCCTGAGCAGAACAATGAGTTCATCAGAAGAGCCGCAGAGACAGCAAAGAAAATGGACCTGAATCTTGTCCTGAAGGAAGTCCATACCCCACAGGAACTTCCCGATGCACTAAGGACCCTTTCCAAAACAGCAGATGCTCTGTGGGGAATAAACGATTCTGTGGTATACACGCCTGAAACGGCAAAACACATTCTGCTCTTTTCGTACCGGAACCAGATCCCGTTCATCGGACTATCCTCTGAGTGGGTGAAAGCAGGCGCTCTCTATTCCCTGGACAGGGATTATAAAAGTATCGGCAGACAGTGCGGGGAGATGGCTTATAAAATCCTGCAGGGCGCCGATGCTGGTTCAATCCCTCTTTCAGGTCCTCGGGAAGTATTGTATTCATTGAATCTAAAGACAGCGCAGCAGATGAAAATTAATTTCCCCGAAGCGGTAATACAGAAAGCCCAGACACGATATTAGGTTGAGATGATAAGATCCAAAATCAAATTAAGTATTGCCCAAAAGTTCACAGTGCTGACTTGCCTTTCAATTATTTCCACTTCACTGGTTACGGCAGCATTTGTCATATGGGTAGAAATTAATAATTCCTATAAAGACGCAACTGACGAGGGGGCTTCGCTTGCCCTTATCGTGGCTGATAACCTCGAATACGGGGTATATACTGAGAACCAGGAATCACTTCAATCGGTCCTGAAAAGCCTTGATAAGAACAGGGAGATCATTTATGCGAGGATCATAAGTCATGACATGAAGGTTTTATCGGAAAGAATCCAAAAACCTTCTATCCTGATCCCTCAAATCGATCACGATGAGCGAACATGGAGTTCCGATAAAAACAGCGGGAAAGCAACCAGAAACTTTGGCGGCTACATTGACATAGTTGCACCGGTCATGTCTGCTGGTGACAGTGCCCAGGACCTTTTCTTTCTTGAAGGTAAGGAAAGACGTGACAAAAAACTCATCGGGTATTTGCAGATCGGATTAACCATGGATGAAGTCAATAAGAAGATACATGACTTTATGGTTTCTACAATACTCTTTACGATCCTGTTTATATTAATAGGTGTCGGGTTTACCATGTTGCTTACGAGAAAAATCACTTCCCCTTTAAATCAATTAAACCTGGCATCACAGGACATTGCTTCGGGAAATCTTGATCACATCATTGATATCCGGACGGGAGATGAGATATCAGACCTCGCGGCATCATTTAACCATATGCTGCACAATTTAAAGGACTATCGCTGCCAGGTTGAAGCCCGTACTCAAGAGCTTTCAAAGGCAAACATTGAATTAACAGAAGAAATCAGAGTGCGCAGGGAAACGGAAATCTCCCTTGCGGCCACCAAACTGCGGCTTGAACATCTGCTCTCAAATACTCCAGCCGTGATATACAGCATGAAAGCATACAGAGATTTCGAATTTGCGTTTATAAGCAAGAACGTCAAATCTCTGCTCGGCTACGATGACAGTGAATTTCTAGAAGATCCCCAGAAATGGGTCGTCTGTGTTCACCAGAATGACCTATGGCAATACCTGAATGATAGGGACCGCTTATTCGACGCGGAATGTAATGTTATGGAATATCGCTTCCGGCGCAGGGATGGAACGTACATATGGCTTCATGATGAGATACGGGTAATCCGTGATACTGAAGGAATCCCGCAGGAAGTTGTCGGCTATTTTATTGATGTTACCAGCCAGAAAGAGCTGGAAGAAAAGCTGGTAAGCGATGCCCTCCATGATCCTTTGACGGGATTGCCGAACAGGGCGCTTTTTTTAGACCGTCTTGAAAATGCACTTACGCACTCCCGACAGACATTAAATTACATGTTCTGTGTACTCTTTCTTGATCTCGACCGTTTCAAGAAGGTCAATGACAGTCTGGGTCATGCGGTAGGAGATAGTTTGCTTATTTCCGTATCTCAGAGGCTGAAGCACTGTATACATAAGAAGGACACCGTCGCGCGTCTCGGAGGTGATGAATTCGCAATTATATTGACTAATATCAAAAGCGTCGAAAGTGCGGAAATTATCTCGGCCCGCATTCATAAAGAACTTTTGTCCCCCTTCACAATAGAAGGGCATGAAATATATTTAAGCGTCAGCATAGGGATCGCGATGAATGACATAGACTACAGCCATTCGGAACAGTTCCTGCGTGACGCGGACACTGCGATGTATCATGCCAAAGGCAAAGGCGGCGGCTGTCATGTATTATTTGACAGGCCGATGCATGAACGGGCTTTGCACTTAATGAGGCTGGAAACCGACCTCCAGCATGCGCTTGAACGGAATGAGCTGTTTCTCGATTATCAGCCTATCATAATCAGCAAAACGGGGAGGGTGAAAGGCTTTGAGGCGCTTCTCCGATGGAAGCATCCTGAACGGGGGATCATTTCTCCCCTCGAATTCATACCGCTTGCTGAAGAGACAGGGCTTATAATCCCCATCGGCAACTGGGTCCTGTACGAGGCCTGCCAGCAAATGAGCATGTGGCAAAAGGATTCAGGCTATGATTTCCCGCTGACGATAAGCGTGAATATTTCGAGCAGACAGTTTACTCCTCAACTAATTCAGTATACAAACAAGGTCCTCCGGGAAACAGGTCTCGACCCCACCAGTCTGATCCTGGAGATCACCGAGAGCGTAATTATGGAAGACCCTGAAAACACGGCAAAGCTCCTGATGAAATTCAAGGAAATGAATGTCCGTCTGCAGATCGATGATTTTGGGACAGGATATTCTTCATTAAACTACCTTCACCACTTCCCGGTCGATGCCTTAAAAGTTGACAAGTCGTTTGTCCAGAGCATGCATGATAATGAAGACAAACTGGAAATTGTCAAACTTATAATTACCCTCGCTCATAATCTTTACATGGGCGTGATCGCCGAAGGTGTTGAAACCGTTGAACAGCAGACTCTGCTGAAGACATTAAATTGTGAGTACATGCAGGGGTTCCTGTTTTCCAAACCTATAGATGCTCGCGAGATTGATACGTTACTCAGGCAATCCGATCGTTTAATTTAATACATCCAAGACTCACACGTGCCAGTCTGAACTGAGCAGAACTTTCATCCATCAGGAATGATCTACCTGATTATCGTTTTATTTCAGGATAAAACCGAGACCTCCGGAGCATTATTGAGCTTGTTGATGAATGCGAAATAGCAATAAATTGCAGAATTAAGAATAATTCACGACTATAACTGATTATTGCGAACGGCACACTCCAACAACATCTCAGACATACATCAATTGATCTTTTGGCTGAGGGATCGGCCGTTTCAATTCCTTTGCCGTCTCAATCCAGCTTTTTATTGACCGTTGCAACGCACCTACCGTGGTCTGCTAACAATTTAAATCGCCACTTCAAAGTCTATTCTGTCATATGCAACGTGCGGGACCTTCTTGTCCTTTGTTTCTGATATTTCAACAAGGCCAAGTTCCTGGAGATATGACAGGTCCTGCAGGACAGTCAGACCAATCCTAACTGAATATCTCTCTCTTCAATATTGACGCGCTCAATCCTTACCGTTACTTCCTGCCCGACTACAAAGGACTTCCTGTTTCGGCGGCCGACAAGGCGGTAATTTTTTTCATCGAACCTGTAGTAATCATCCGCCATGGAGGAGACGTGGAGAAAGCCTTCAACGAATATGTCCTTGAGCTGTATCTTCAATCCATACGCTGTTATGTTCATGACAAGGCCCCTGTATTCATCTCCTACTTTGTCCTTCATAAACCAGGCCCTCATCGCGCTCACGATTTCCCTTTCAGCTTCATCAGCGGTCCGTTCAGTCCTTGAAGACTGGACCGCGATATCCGGAAGGATTTTGGCGAGATATCCGCTCATCTCATTTGACAGCTTATTTTTCCTTAGGGAATCTTTAAGTATCCTGTGCACAACAAGGTCCGGATACCTCCTGATGGGAGATGTAAAATGAGTGTAAGACTCTGAGGCGAGGCCGAAGTGCCCGATATTTTCAGTGGCGTACTTTGCCTGTTTAAGGGACCGCAGGAGCAGGATATTCAGCAGGGACTCTTCGGGAGTCCCTTTCACCTGTTTGAGGATTGAATGGAAGAGTTTTGTACTGGACATCTTCATTTTCAGGCCAAAGGAGCTGAAGATAGGTTTGAGTTCCTCGATCTTGGAAGTGTCGGGTTTTTCATGTACCCTGTAAAGAGACGGCACACCCAGACCTTCAAGGCGGGATGCGACAGCCTCATTTGCTGTTATCATGAATTCTTCAATCATCATGTGCGCCAGGTTCCGTTCCGCCCTGACAATGGATTCGGGCCGTCCCTGAAGGTCCAGCAGGATCTCGGGCTCCGGCAGGTCAAAATCGAGGCTGCCCCGTCTTATCCTGTTTTCCCGCAGAACAGAGCACAGCTCTTCCATTATCTCAAAGCTCTCAAGCAGATAACCGTACCGCTCTCTTTCATCACGGTCCTTGTCCGCGAGTATCTTTTTGACCGAGGTATACGTCATCCTTTCATTGCTGTTAATAATGCTCGGATAAAAATCCTTTTCTGTAATCTGTCCCTCTCTGTCAATATGCATTTCAACGGTAAAGGTCAGCCGGTCCTGCCTGGGGACAAGACTGCACAGATTGTTAGAAAGCTTTTCAGGAAGCATGGGGATCACGCTGCCCGGGAAATATACGCTTGTCCCCCTGCGCCTGGCTTCAAGGTCGAGCGCTGAATCCCATGGCACATAATGACTGACGTCCGCTATATGCACATGCAGGATATAACCATGATCTGTCATGCTGATTGATATAGCGTCATCAAAATCTTTGGCTGTTTCACCGTCAATGGTCACCGTTAAAAGGTCCCGGCAATCAACGCGTCCGGGGGTTTTCGTCCTCTCCGGCAGCGCCGTGACTTCAGCGAGTACCGGGCCGGGGAAACGACGCGGCAGCGAATACTGCTCGATAATAAGTTCCGTCTCATAGCCGGGCTCTGTGACATCGGGGAGAATTTTTAAGACCTTTCCCTCAGGCGGGCTTGACGCAGTCGGATAGGCGGTTATCTCAACGGAGACGGTATTACCGATTTGGGCTTTCCCCATGTTTTGGGGGGCGACAGGAATATAAAAAGGGACATTTTTCCCTTTTGGTTTGACATAAAAGATGTTCTTTTCGCGGCACAGCTCCCCGATAATATTCTTCCTGCCGCGTTCAAGTATTTTTATAATGCTCCCTTCCCGCTTTACCGCACTTTCCACTCTTGTGATAACGCGGTCCCCGGACATCGCCCCCATTGTCCTTCTGGGCGGGATGAAGATGTCCCTCTCCCCGGACTTTTCGGGGAGCACAAAACCGTACCCGTCCCTGTGTGCCTGAAATTCACCGGTGATGAGATTCATTTTTTCAGCCAGGCCGTAGTTGCCGGTTTTGGTCCTGAAGATGTCACCTGAGTTAAGCAGGGAGCGCAGGATCCTCTTCAGTGTCCGCAGCTCGGTCTTATGGATGTCGAGCGCTTTTGAGATATCTCTCAGGCTCAGAGGTTTAGAGGCTTTTGTCCTGAGAAAATGAAAGATGTATTCTCTGTCTATTGTGGATTTAGGAGTCATGCAAGATTAATAAAAGTTCTTGTTGTTAGTTAGTTCCCGTTGCTGAAACTCTGAGTTGCTATTAGAACTATAACAACTGATATTGTCATTTCGACCAACGGGAGAAATCTTCTTGTGTTGCAATGGCTTAAGATTTCTCGCTTCACTCGAAATGACATGCATATTTAAATTTTCCTGATTCCGCAACAGCAATAGTTAAAAAAAATATAAACTACAAGTAAATCCGCGAACCCTTACATTGAATTAATGTTTCTTTGTTACCCACTTTATTATCTCTTTCACCATGGCATCGACGGTGGCCTCTTCGGGCATGATGTGCACCTTCAAACCTGCGTCCTCAACAGCCTTTGCTGTGACAGGGCCGATTACAGCGATGATGACGTCTTTTAAAAGGCCGAGGGCGTCTTCTCCCATTATTTCCATGTAATTGTTGAACGTGGCCGCGCTGGTGAATGTTGCTATGGAGATTTTACCTTCTTTTAAAAACCGCTTTAGCCTTTTGCCGTGCACTTCAGGTTTGACGGTTTTATAGGCAGTGAAAACATCTATCTCTCCGCCGAGTTCCCTGACTCTCCGGGGAAATACTTCCCTTGCCGTCTCCGCCCGGGGAAGAAGTATTTTTATTCCTTTTAGTCCTTGTTCAGAATCTTTAGTAAAAACTTCAATCAATCCCTCGGCACTAAACTTCTCCGGCACCAGGTCAACTTTTATCCCGTAATTTCTTATTGCCGATGCGGTCTTGGTGCCGACGGCGCAGATGTTCACTCCCTTTAGTTCCCTGATATCTCTGTCTTTATCTATTAATCTCTGAAAGAAGAATTTTACGCCGTTAGCGCTTGTAAATATCAGCCAGGTATATGAATCTATTTTCTCTATGGCCCGGTCCAGTTCGGTCCAGTCATCAGGAGGGACAATCTCTATGGTGCGGAACTCGATTATTTCAGCGCCCAGTTCTGCTAGCGGCTCGAACCCGACAGCATGTTCCCTTGTTACGAGCACCCGCTGTCCGAACAGGGGTTTCTTCTCGTACCATTTCAGGGTTTCCCGCAGTCTGACGACCTCTCCGACGACCATGACGGCAGGCGGTTTGATTTCATTTTCTTTCACCAGTTCGGTAATACTCTTAAGGGTGCTGACAAGCGTGTTCTGGTCCGCCCTTGTGCCCCAACGGATCACCGCAACAGGGGTGTCGGGGTCTCGGCCGTTTTCAATCAGTCTCTGGCAGACCATGGATATATTTTTGACTGTCATAAGGAACACGATTGTGCCGACGCCGGTCGCGAGTTTGGCCCAGTCAATCGAGCTCTCCTGTTTGGTAACATCCTCATAGCCGGGAACGACCGCAAATGAAGATGAATAACATCTGTGTGTGAGAGGTATCCCGGCATATGCGGGTGCGGCGATGGATGAGCTTATTCCGGGGACGACTTCAAATTCTATGCCCTCCTTTGCCAGGACTTCCGCCTCTTCTCCTCCCCTGCCGAATACAAAGGGATCGCCTCCTTTAAGGCGGCAGACGGTTTTGCCTTCCATCGCCTTTTCAACAAGGGTCTGGTTAATCATGTCCTGGGTCATGTCGTGCTTGCCGCCGCGTTTGCCTGCATAAATGAATTCAGCGTCGTGGCTTATATAGTTCAGCACCTGGGCATTGAGATGAAAATCGTACACTACCACATCGGCATTCTGAAGGCATTTCAGCCCTTTGACCGTAAACAGCCCTATGTCTCCGGGGCCGGCCCCGACTATGTATACTTTACCCTTCATTGATTAACCTGAACAATGCAATAAGAAAAATGTCCCGATGTATCGGGATTGTGAAACCGGATAATTGTCGATACCTTAGACGCAATTCTCAATAATCAGAGCGTCTACGGTTTTATTCAAAGCTGCATGCATATTATTTCTATAATTCATCGAGTTAATTATCTGGTTGAGCAATATCTGCGTTTTTCTGGATAATTGCAGATTGGACCATTCCTTTCTCAAGATGAGGCACGAGATAAATAATACCATAATGTTTCAGCGTTAAGATAGAACGGTAATGTCCCTCTGTTTAGCGGTATGATATACTGATAAAAACAGTAAACCATCATGTTATGGCTATCACAAAAGCGCTTCCATATGGTGTACGTTATGACATCTAAAAAGAGAAGAAGCCCCCCTGCGGACGGGGCGATAGAGAGCACTAAAACAAATCCCCTTTATCTTGTTTCCGGGGGCTCCGGGGCGAGCGGTGAGCAATTAATTGAGACGGTGCTGGCGCAATTCCCGGGGACCCATGTGCCGGTCATTAAAATGACCCATGTCCGCCAAAAGGCACAGCTCAGAGAAATTGTTCTGAAGGCTTCAAAAACGGAAGGGACGATCGTCCATACATTAGTAAACTCCGTCCTGAGAAAGACCCTTATCAGCCTTGGGGACAGGCATGCTGTTACGACAATCGACCTTATGGGAGGCCTGCTTGAGCGTTTGGAACACGTATTGGGATGTTCTCCAAAGGGGAAGCCCGGGCTCTACCGCAAGCTGCATAAGGAGTATTTTGACAGGATTGCGGCAATAGAATTTACCATGGCCCATGATGACGGGCAGCGGACCCATGACCTGCCGTCAGCTGATATCGTATTGACCGGTGTGTCCCGGTGCGGTAAAACGCCGCTGAGCATGTATCTTGCTGTTCATGGGTGGAAAGTTGCCAATGTGCCTCTTGTGCTTGAAGTGCCCCCGCCTCGGGAGCTGTTAAGGATGGACCGGCGGCGGGTCATCGCATTGAGCATCGCCTACGAGCACCTGATGGTCCACCGAAGGGAGCGTCAGGCGGGGATGGGGATATCCGGGCCGTCAAAATACACTGACCGGGCCACTGTGCTGCTGGAACTTGAGGCAGCGAGAAAGATAGTCAAAAAGGGAGGCTTTCATACTGTCAGCGTCACTGATAAACCGGTTGAGTCCATTGCCGAGGAGATTATTGAATACCTGAACAAGAGGTTGCCGGGGAAACCGGGCAAAGTCCATTAGTGCCGGCTTCATACTACCGCTTAATGAATACTTTCAGTACATCAATAAATATAAGTATAGCTACCATCCCCAGTATAATAGCCACTGAAATTCTTAAAACAGGACTTGCTGTCAGTTCAGCAAAAGGAATATCCGATATTCCGGGAGGATAAATGAGATAAGACAATACTGCAAAGATGACGCCGACCATTATTGCAACATGAACACATGATCTGTCGACTTCCTCCATAGCGCTGTATATACTGTGTTTGCCCTGCTTATTCATTTTAATTGTAAAAAATAAACCGGAGGGTGCAGCCGCTCATACCGTCCTTAACTATATCAAGTCAGGTCGAATAAAGAAATAGTACGCATGGGCTGACTTAATTATCCGGTATGTAAAGGGCCACGGTATTATGATGTTAAATGCGCGGAATTGGAGAAGAACGGCAAGACATGCTCTTTGGTGTTTTACTGACTCATCTATCGGTCTCTACCGTAGATATCGTTCCGGAAATGGATAATATTGTCTTTATCCACCCAGGCCGTTAAATAGAGGAGAGAGATACTTGCCGGTGATGGAACCCTGACCTTCGTTTCTTTCCCGCTATCTATTGCAGCACGTATTTTATCGCGTGTCCATGAAGGATCGTCCCGGAGCAGATATTCCGCGAGCTCGACCGGTTTTTCAATCCTGATACACCCATGACTGAACGCACGGCTGCTTTTTTCAAACAGCACCCTGGCAGGGGTGTCATGCAGGTACACATTGAAACGGTTGGGGAATACAAATTTGATTTTTCCCAGCGGATTCCTGGGGCCGGGGACCTGCACGAATCTGTACTGAAAATTGTCTGCAGTGATATCCATCCAGTTGACTGTTGAAATATCAATCTCCTTATTGTCCCTTAAGACCCTGAACCCTTCTTCCCTTAAATAATCAGGTTCCGTCGTGAGTTTGGGAATGATTTCCCTGACTGCGATGCTTCTTGGTACATACCATGACGGATTAAACACAAGGTGAGTGATCTCCGCGCTAAAAAGCGGTGTATGCCAGTAAGGTTTGCCGACGATGACTTTCATGGACATAACCGTATCCTTGAGTTCTGTAACTTCAAGTTCGAAGGCTGCGATATTGACTGTCACACAGCGTTCATCCTGCCCTCCCCGTATCTCTCTCAGCCGTGAAATATTTATTTCTATCTGCCTGATCCTTTCCTCTGCCGTCACATTCAGACTTTGTATGGTCTCCCTGCCCGCAATCCCGTCTTCGTTCAGTCCATGCCTTTTCTGAAATCGTATGACTGCCTGCTTGAGTCCTTCATCGAAAATGTAATCTTCCCGGTTTTCCCCATTCAAGAGATCGCCGGATGCGGCAAGCCGGTTTTTCAATTCTATGACCCTCTCTCCCGTAGCCCCTTCTTTCATGGCTGCCCCCTTTGAAACGGCCGGCCAGCCTCCGCGCGATGCTATATCCATATATTTCCTGAGGGCTAGCTGCAGTCCTGAATATCCATTGCACGATGTGTAAAAGTGTTCATCCCCTGTTCCTGGGCCGGGACGCAACTCGGCATCGGCAATATGTTGCCCCGGGGGCTGACTGTTTAGCTTTTCATATGTTACCGGACGAGCAATATCGGCACTCATCGAACCACGGGTATATGAGAGAGATAACAGAATAAGAAAAATCTTGAATATGGGAAAGGTCTTTATTTGACGGATCATGCCCATTTCAGGTTATTCGTATGATCCCGCCCGATGGCTGCCAGACGAGGTTCTTCTTTGTAGACGGCAAACGATAGCTTTCTACAAGGTCCCCGATTTTTACTTTATTGAAATCTTTTATTTTTATTCCTGCCTTCTGTCCAGGATTGACTTTCTGTACACTATTATTTTCTATATGCATCGACTCTATCGTACCGGCATAGACGGGCCCTGTGGCAGAGATGATGCGAAAGTCATTACCCAGGGTCAGATGACCGTTTATGATCTCACACCCTATGATGATCCCTTTCCGGCAGCTTTTAAACAGGGCGATGACCCTGGCAGTGCCCAGAATTTCTTCCTGTGTCAGCGGAGGCATCAGGCTTTCTGAGAGCCTTTTTAAATCATCTGTCAATCTATAAATCACTTCGTAGAGGCGTACTTCAACGGCATGTTCTTTCAATTCCCTGTCAATTCCGGGCAATACCCCGACCTGAAATCCGGTTATCAGTCTGCTGCCTGTTTCAGCTATCAGAATGTCCGACTCATTGATATCGCCGACCCCACTATGAATAATGGAGATATTTATTTCAGGCTGGATTATTTTTAAAGCAGCGGCGGTTACAGCTTCCACACTCCCGGCAGAATCGCATTTGAGTACAAATTCGAGTTTCGGTTTTGTGTCCTGCGTGGAAGACCCCGGTAAAGTGTTTTTCGGGATTTTCGACCATTCACCGGTCCCTGGTCTTTTCCCGTGATGAAATACGTTCTTATGCCTGTGTGACATCCGGTTTTTTCTCTCTTATGAATAAATGGGTCTATATGAGGAATGTTATCATGTTGCTTCTGAGATCTCAAAAAAAGGAAGGTGTGTTTTGAATAAATAATGCGGTTGTCTGTCTGATGCGATATGCAGGACTATGTCTGGCAGATAAAAAGCCCGGAACCATATCCGGGCTTTTTACAATGAATATAGAGAATACGATTAATTATATTCAGATTTAATCATAAGGCGTTTTTACTATAAGTTCTTGTTTACCATCTCCCTCAGCTCTTTGCCGACCTTGAAATACGGGACCTTCTTTGGCGGCACATCCACTCCTGCTCCGGTCTTCGGATTTCTGGCCTTCCTCGCGTTTCTGTTGCGGAGTCTGAAATTACCGAAACCCCTGATTTCAACCTTGCCTCCCTTTGACAGAGAGTCCTTAATGCTCTCAAAAATTGTCTCTATTATTACTTCCGTCTGCTTTTTTGAAAGTCCCTCCAGCTTTTCAGAGATTTTTTCAATAAGAACTGATTTTGTCATATGCTACCTCCCATTATGGAAATTATATATATTAACGTATAAATGTCAATGAAAAAAACGACTCTCCATCGAGTAATGTTCCGGCATCGAGCCTGTTGCCCATTAAGGCGTAAATAAATATTTCAACTGTATGCCGGAAAAAACATTGCCGATCAGCTTGTCCGGTAACTGTCCCTTAAGCAAATCAAAGACGCTGAATTTTTCTTCTTTGGTAACGACCTTGGGCTCACCCTTAATTCCGGTCAGTTTACCTGCCAGCATAATGGCATCCTGAAGATTGCCCAGCTCATCCACCAGTCCTATGTCCTTTGCCATTTTCCCCGTAAAAATGCGTCCGTCAGCTATGTTTCTGATAACATCGAGTTTAATCCCCCGTCCTTCAGAAACCGCCCTGATAAACTGATCGTGCACATCGTCGAGGACTGTCTGGAGGATCTGTTTTTCTTCAGGCGTCAAAGACCTGAAGACCGAGGCCATGTCCTTATGCCTGCCGCTTTTTACAATCTGCGTTTCCACGCCGATCTTTTTCATAAGCCCTTCGATATTAGGCAGTTCCATAATTACCCCGATGGACCCGGTCAGCGTGCCTGCGTTGGCCACGATCTTGTCCGCAGGGGCGGATATGTAATAACCTCCTGAGGCTGCCACAGTACCCATGGAAACAATGACTTTTTTACTCTGTTTGACCTTGATTACTTCTTCGTGAATTTCCTGTGAAGGGGCAACAGCGCCGCCCGGGCTGTCTACTCTGAGAACTATTGCTTTTATGGAAGCATCTTTGGCATATTCCTTTAATTCTTCAATTACACTGGTAGAGTCGATTATTATGCCTGTCACCCTGACAAGGGCGACCTTTTCTCCCAATGGTACCTTGTGTGAAAGGGTCAGCATAAGGCTGAGCAGTGCAATGACCGCAAATATTATCAGGAAGAATATGAGAATCTTTTTCAATTGAGGTCCACCCTATTACCCTATCATGGTCTTAAGGGTGAGATCAATCTTCCTGTCAGCAGGATTGACATTTACGATCCTCGGCCTTAATTCATCACCGATCTTAAAGAGTTCTTCCAGTTTCGCGTCAGGCTTTTTATCAATCTCAGATATATGCAGAAGTCCCTCCACCCCGTCTTCAAGCTCTACAAACAGACCGAAATCGGTTATACTTGCGACCTTGCCTGATACAGTATCGCCGAGACTGTATTTGGCCGGGATTTCTTTTATCCAGGGATCTGTCATCAATTGCTTAAGGCCCACTGAAATCCTCTCTTTTTCAGGCTCGATATTCAGAATAACTACTTCAACCTCCTGGCCTTTCTTAAGGATGTCGGAAGGGTGTTTTACGCGCTTTACCCATGACATGTCCGAGACATGGAGCAGGGCGTCTGCCCCTTCATCCATTGCTATAAATGCTCCAAAATCCGCGAAGCTTTTTACCTTGCCGGTGATCTTCTGCCCGACGGTGTATTTCTCTTTTATAATCTCCCACGGATTGGGTTTGAGCTGTCTGATGCTTAAAGATATGCGTTTGTCCTCTTTGTTGACTTTCAGGATAACTGCCTCAACCCTGTCACCGATGGAAAAGTACTTGGATGGTTTTATGGACCTCTCCAGCCAGTCGATTTCGCTGACATGAATAAGACCTTCCACTCCCTCTTCGAGCTCGACAAAGATGCCGTAATCAGTGATAGTTATTACTTTACCGGAGACTTTCTGTCCCTGCGGATATTTGGCCTCAGCCGATGCCCACGGGTCCGGCTTTCTCTGTTTATAGCCAAGAGTCACTTTTTCATTCTCTGGATTAAAGGTGAGGACTATTACCTCAATGGTATCTCCTACACTGAACAATTCGCCGGGATGACTTATCCGTCCCCAGGACATATCGGAGATATGCAGCAGTCCGTCAATGCCTCCAAGGTCAATAAAGGCCCCGTAATCGGTAAGGTTTTTTATTTTCCCGTTTACCACTGTGCCTACCTTAAGATTGGTCAGTGTTTCTCCCCTGAGCTTGTTTCGCTCTTCCTCAAGAAGGGCGCGGCGTGAGACGATAACGTTTGATCCTTTATGGTTGAAATTCAGTATCTTGAATGTGAAGTTGTGTCCGATAAGCTGGTCCGTATTTTTGGGGGCCTTCAGGTCTATCTGAGAACCCGGAAGGAAGGCATTTACTCCGTTGATGCTGACCGTCATGCCTCCCTTGACTTTGCCTGTAATCTTCCCGTCTACAGGCTGGCCATTTTGAAAGGCCTCTTCTATCATGTCCCAGGACCGTACTCCCTGGGCCTTTTGTCTTGAAAGCTTGACAAACCCGTCGGAATCACTGAGCCTTTCGATAAAGACCTCGATCTCGTCTCCGGGGTTCAGGTTCTTCAGTTCATTTTCAACAAGTTCACTCAGAGGAACGAAGCCCTCACTTTTTGATCCTACATCTACAATAACACCGTCTGACTTTACCTGGATAATCCTTCCCTTTGTTATTGCACCTGCCCTCAATCCCCTGAATGAGTCGGCATAAAATTTTTCAAAATCATTCATTTGAAGTTCCATGGTTGTATATTATATTACCTCCTGACAGAAATTTCTCTTATTTTTTTTACAGCGTCCTCTATTATCCACTGGGGAGTTGATGCGCCGCCAGTTATGCCGACATTTTCAACTCCCTGAAACCACTCTTCTCTTATTTCTTCAGCTGTTTCTACATGATATACTTTAGCACAAACGTCTTTAGATAGTTTGACAAGCTGATTTGTATTTGAACTGTTCTTTCCCCCGACGATGATCATCAGCTCTACTTTTTTTGCCAGCTCCCGTGTTTCCTTTACCCGCTGGGCGGTAAAGTCGCATATCGTATTGTATATTTTTACTTCCCTTACGGTGTTTATTACCTCTAAAACAATTTTCCTGAATGTATCAAACGACTGTGTCGTCTGCACAATGATCCCGACCCTGTTTTTTAAAACGGGCAGGTTGTCTGCATTATCGGCCACAACCGCATGGCCCCCTGCAAAACCCATCAGGCCCTGGACTTCAGGATGCTCTTTATCTCCTATGATAAGCACCTGGTATCCTTCATCATTAAGGATCTGAGCGAAATTTTGTGCTTTTTTTACAAAGGGACAGGTAGCGTCAATAACATTATACCCCATTTTGGAAGTTTCAGCATACACCTCAGGTGAAACACCATGGGTCCTGATGATAATGGTCCTGATATCAGGCGATGTGAGATCATCGACTGTCTTTACTCCCTTGATTCTCAGTTCTTCCACCACCTGAGGATTGTGGATGAGCGGGCCGTATGTATACAGGCCTTTATTGTCTTCCTTTGCAAGATCAAAGGTTATATCAATGGCGCGTTTTACCCCAAAACAGAATCCCGCTTTTTTTGCGATATTAATTTTCATAACTGTCCTGCATTTCCTTTATCGCGGCCATGACCCTGCTGCTTATCTCTTCATGTAACTCATGCCCGCTGTAATGTGTCCCCTCTGTAATGGAATGGTAATATATGGGTTTTCCAATTACCAAGGTGACCTTTGCCCTTCTCAGCCATTTGGCATTGACAGGCAGCGCCCTGTCACTTCCGACAATCAGCGCAGGAACGACCGGGGCCCTGCTGAGGCTGCCGATCATGCCGACGCCCCGCTTTGCTTCCATGAGTTCGCCGGATTCATTTCTCCTTCCTTCAGGAAATATGACAATGAGCTCGCCGCGTTTAAGTCTTCTGACAGTTTCCTTTATTGTCGATGGACGGGTCCGCTCCCTGTCAACCGGGAAGGAAGCTCCCTTTATAATCCAGCCGAGGACTGGGATATCGAAAAGACCTTTCCTTGCCATAAAGGTGGCCCGTCTTGGAAGTAAAGAACCGACCAGGGGAGGGTCCAGGTAACTGATATGGTTTGCAGCAACGAGCACGCCCCCTTGCATCGGGATGTTTTCTTTTCCCCTTATCTCGAAGCCCCCGTTCATGCGCAATATCAATCGGATCGTGACGGCAACGAGCTTATAAAGTATATCGGTAACTTTGTTCATTATCGACTATGCTGAATTACCTTTGCGAAATAGCTGAGTATTATGTCCTGATCTTACGTTACTTGCTTTAAATATCCCAATATCTTTGAAACGACCTCTTCTATGCTTAAATGGGTTGAATCAATATATATCATGTCATCGGTTTTCATCAATGGCGAGCTTTCCCTTGAGGAGTCCCTCGCGTCCCGTTTTCTTATGTCTTCCATTACTGTTTCAATAGTGAGTTTATTGTCCCCTGTCTCTGTTCCGTGCCCTGTGACCTGTGCTCTGTCCTTTAATTCTTCATATCTTCTCCTGGCCCTCTCTTCAATACCGGCGTCAAGATAGAATTTGTTCTCCGCTTCGGGAAATATGGCGGTGCCGGTGTCTCTGCCTTCGATCACTACGTTTCCCTGAAGACCCATCGCCCGCTGTATGGAATAAAGTCCTGCCCTCACAACCGGTTTGGCGGAAACCTGTGAACTGAGTTCCCCGATTTCAGCTGTTCTTATTTCAGAAGAAACATCGGCGCCGTCCACAAAAATCCTGTCTTGATCAAAATCTATCTTGATCTTCTCCAGGATCCTTCCCAGTCCATCTTCATTGTCAGGATCAATTTTTTCTTCTCTTGCTTTCCAGGCCACTGCCCTGTACAGTGCCCCGGTATCCAGATAGTTATATCCGAGTTTGCGGGCCAGGAGTTTTGAAATGGTCCCCTTGCCCGAACCCGAAGGGCCGTCTATAGTGATTACGTTTTTCATGCTCCAAGACTCTCCAGCATTTCCAGAAATCCGGGGAACGATGTATTTACGCAGTCCATATCATCAACGGTTGTTTCACCTGAAGCGGTAAGCCCTGCAATCAGCATGGACATTGCGATCCGGTGGTCTCCGTAACTGACAGCGGCAGCAGGTTTGAGATCTTCGCGTCCCTCGATAATAAGACCGTCTTCAAGCTCTTCAATATTCACGTCCATCTTCCGCAACTCGGCAGCCATTGAAGCGATCCGGTCGGATTCCTTTACCCTCAGTTCCTTTGCACCTGTAATTCTTGTAGTTCCCGCGGCCTTTGCCGCAGCAACGCATATAATGGGGAATTCATCAATCGCCCTGAGAATGAGATCGCCTCCTATGTCTATGCCTTTCAGCTCAGAATATCGTACATGCAGATCAGCGACAGGTTCACCTGAGACAAGCCGCCTGTTTTCGGTCCGTATATGTGCTCCCATGAGATGAAGGATGTCAATCAGCCCGGACCTTGTAGGATTTATTCCGGTATTCCTGATCAGTATTTCAGAGTGAGGCACAATCATCCCTGCGACCATAAAAAATGCAGCAGACGAAATGTCTCCCGGGACCGTTATATCCATAGGGTTTAATGATGAAATGCCCTTCACGCTTACTGCGAGCTCTGTTACCTCTATGTCAACTCCGCACGCTTTAAGCATACGCTCGGTATGGTCCCTTGACTTGCCGGGCTCAATTACCGTCGTAATCCCCTCGGAGTACAGTCCTGCCAGTATGATTGCCGATTTTACCTGAGCGCTTGCCACCGGGGATCTGTAGCTGATCGGTCTTAATTTACCGCCGGTTATCCTGAGCGGGGGGTATCCATTTTCCGATGCAATGACAGCACCCATTTCAGTAAGGGGGGTAATGACCCTTTTCATCGGCCTGCTCCTGAGTGATGAATCACCTGTAAGCGTGGTGGCAAAAGGCTGCCCCGCAAGAACGCCGCAAAGAAGCCTCATCGTTGTCCCGGAGTTGCCGCAGTCAATTATCTCCGTCGGTTCAGTGAGTCCATTCAGCCCGTTGCCATTAATTATGATTTCATTATCAGCGGGTCTGAGTTCTGTATTTTTACTTCTTACTTCTATTTTTATCCCCATCTGCTTAAATGCCTCGAGCGTCCTCAGCGGATCTTCTGCCTGAAGAAAATTTCTGACAATGCTCCGCCCTTCTGCGATAGATGAAAACATTATTGCCCGGTGGGATATGGATTTGTCGGGGGGGGCGGTTATTTCCCCCTGCAGGGGTCCTTTATATTTTATGCTCATCTGTTTCAATGCGTTGTCTCGCTTTATTGGCCCTTGTGAATTCTTTTTCAAGACCTTCCCAGTCTGATTCCTCAAAGAGGTTTATGATATGTGTGATAGAGGACGAGAATTTTCTGAGGGTAGTCAGGATGTCGTCTCTGTTATAAGAACATATGTCCCGCCACAGTTCAGTAGGGCTCAGCGCGATCCTTGTCATGTCCTTCAGTCCCCTCCCCCCATGCTTAAGTATGCTTTCGTCCACATCCAGTATGGAATTGACCAGTGCATATGCAACAACGTGGGGCAGGTGGCTGACTGCGGCAAAAATAAGGTCATGTTCTTCGGGACTCATGAGGACCGTGACAGCCCCTGCCTTTTTCCAGATATCGACTACCTTATCAAGGGCCTCTTTACTTGTATTTTCTTCAGGGGTGATGATACATTTTGCTCCTTTGAACAGGTCTGGCGAGGCAGCGTTTATTCCGGAACATTCCTTCCCAGCGATCGGATGACCGCCGACAAAGCTGACGCCCTCCGGGATTAACGGCCCGATCTTTTTTAATACCCCTGCCTTAACACTCCCGACGTCCGTAACAATCGCGCCTTCTTTGATGCTGTCCTTTATGTGATTAATAATCCCTTCAAAATATCCTACCGGTGAAGCCATTACAATCAGATCGGCGCCGATCACTCCTTCAGCATGCGAGGTAGAATATTCATCTACAATGCCCATCTCTTTTGCCTTTATAAGGTTTTTTTCATTTCTGCCGACCCCGGTTATGTTTCCGGTGAATCCCTGTTTTTTCAGGGCAAGGGCAAACGAGCTGCCGATCAAGCCGATCCCGATTATTGTTATTTTTTTGAAATCCATAATGTAACATGCCTCAGGTATAACGTTTATTCAGAAACCATTAGAATTTAAGCAGGTATAATTATAATGGATTGATCAGGAAAATTCTTAACTCAGGTTCCCCAGAACTTTTTTCAGTGCCCCTATGAGTCTTTTGTTCTCTCCCGGAAGCCCTACGGTGATACGGAGTGCGCGGGGACCCATCGGCCGGACAATGATCCCTTCTTTCAGGAGACCATTATATATTTGAAGGGCAATATCATCTTTGAGCGGGACAAATATAAAATTGGCTTCTGAAGGTATGAAATGGATTTTCAGGGCCTTCAGTTCCCTGTACAGGTATTTCATCCCCCGTTCATTGGTCCTTTTTGATTTCTCAACATGCGACCGGTCGTTCAGTGCCGCGGCTGCTGCCATCTGGGCCAGCGTATTAACATTAAAAGGCTGGCGCACCCTGTTCATCTCAGTTATGATTTCAGCTCCGGCGATTCCATAACCGACCCTGAGTCCTGCCAGACCGTATATTTTGGAGAATGTTCTGAGAATGAGAATGTTTCTTCCCTGCCGGTAATGCTTCATGCTGTCCGCATAATCTCCGGACCGGACATATTCAAAATACGCCTCATCAACGACGACCAGCACACTGTCCGGCACTTTTTTCATAAAAGAGTCCATTTCTTCCCTGGTATTTATGGTGCCGGTCGGGTTATTGGGATTCGCTATGAAAATGATTTTTGTTTTATCTGTTATCTGTGATGCCATGGCCTCAAGGTCATGACGCCAGTCCCGGAGAGGAACACGAATGCTCTTCCCGTTTACCGCCTGAACAATCATGGAATAAACAACAAATGAGGGATGGGCCATGATTGCTTCGTCCCCCGGATTAAGAAAGGTCCTCACCGCAAGCTCGATAATCTCATTGGACCCGTTGCCGAAGATTATGTCATCCCCGCTGACAGATAATCTTTCAGACAACTCGCTTCGTACATAGAAGCAGCTTCCGTCAGGATACCTGTTCAGGCCGGATATGCCTTTGCGCAGGGCCTTAACAGCAAGAGGGGAGGGCCCCAGCGGGTTTTCATTGGACGCAAGTTTCGTTGACCCGGTAATGCCGAGTTCCCTCTCAAGCTCTTCTATCGGCTTTCCCGGTACGTATGGATTGATGCTTTTTATATGTTCGGGGGCTTGTATCATTGAACAAATTAGTAATGCGTGATCGGTAATGCGTCATGTGAAAAAAATGTGCTTATCACGCATTACTAGTTACGCATCACTGTTTTTTACTCTGCAGATGGATAAGACCCAAGCACTTTAAGGAAGAGGCAATCTTTCATTACTTCGTTCACTGCCTTTTTGATCCCTTTGTCTTCCATATGGCCTTCCATGTCCACAAAGAATATATATTCCCAGGCCTTCCTCCTTGAGGGCCTCGATTCGATCTTTGAGAGGTTGATCTTGTGCCTGGCAAAGGACCTCAATATCGAATAAAGCGACCCGGGCTCGTCTTTGATGGAAAACATGATCGATGTCTTGTCGCTGCCTGTCTTTCCCGGAGAATCCTTTGCAATGACAAGGAAGCGGGTGTAATTGTTTTTATTGTCTTCAATGCCTCTTTCGATGAATTGCAAATTATATTCAGACGCGGCAAGCTCGCTTGCTACTGCTGCGGCAGACGTGTCTTTTACAGCCCTTTTGGCAGCCGCGGCAGTGCTGAGCTCTTCAATAACCGGAACACCGGGCAGGTTTCTGTCGAGCCAGCCCCTGCACTGGGCCTTGGCCTGGGCGTGAGAATAAATTTTCTTGACATCGGATATATTGCCCGTTCTTGACAGGAGATTATGTATTATCGGCATCATGATCTCAAAAGCGATATTAAGGTCCGAATCAATGAACATGTCCAGCGTGTAATTGACCACGCCTTCCGTCGAGTTTTCGATAGGGACTACCCCGTAGACAGACTTGTCTCTGCTGACGGCCTCGAATACTTCCTTTATCGTGCTCTCAGGCAGATAATTAGTTGAAGAACCGAATTGTCTTCTTGCCGCAAGATGAGTAAAGGTAGCTGAAGGCCCCAGGTAGGCGACCTTTAAAGGCTGCTGCAGGGCAAGAGACGCTGAAATGATTTCTTCATAGATCAACTTGAGGGGCTCGTTCGGGAACGGACCAGGGTTATGCTCCCTTAGCCTCCTGAGAATGGCCCGCTCTCTTTCAGGAGAATGGATCTTCAGGCGCTTGTCAAGTTTCGTCTTTCCGACTTCAAGGACTATCTTGGTCCTCTTGTTTAATAATTCAACGATCTTTAGGTCGATATCATCAATTTTTTCACGAAGCCTGTCCAGCTCGGACATCATTCACCGCCTGAAAAGCATGTAGTTATTTATTTCAGATGTTGCAGGTTAATTTAGCAGTAAAACCCTAATTTTTTCAAGAGATGATTATGATCTGACGATTAATGCCAGGCGAGCTCTTCTCTTGATGTGTAAACCGCAGTAAAAGATTATCCGTCTGCAGAAAGAGCACCTGCTATCGCTTCTGCAAAATCGGACAGGCTCTCATCCCGTGCACCGAAAACAATATAAGTATGATATGCAGTTATCCTGCTTAAGACATCTGCTCTGCTTTCAATAACTTCAGCGGATTTCCCTCTGGCTGTTATTTCAGCAGCAAGGTCCTGACTTGATATGTCCCTGCTCGCAGTGCCTCCAATGTAAAATATGGGCAGCAGTATGAGATGGTCGGAGTGCCGGAGGTTGTCCACGAATGTCTGAATGTACTCCCTTTTCATCAGCCGTGTAGGGCCGAATCCGTGAGGCTGAAATATATAGCAGATATCGGTCCGCAGGCGCCGGACGGTTTCCATCAATGATGAAATCTTGTGCGGGTTATGGGCGTAGTCATCGATTACAAGGTGTTTCCCGTCATTGAGGTGAATATCAAAGCGCCTCTCAATGCCCTGGAACTCAGGCA
>Ga0102851_10000280_pt1 | contig 24212 bp, 23 predicted proteins | sample Mud3Dept3metaG_FD_79558 | JGI IMG/M metagenome (GOLD analysis project Ga0102851, IMG submission 79558) | Freshwater wetland microbial communities from Ohio, USA, analyzing the effect of biotic and abiotic controls - Mud 3 Core 4 Depth 3... | ecosystem: Environmental > Aquatic > Freshwater >... | reverse complement strand
TTAGTTGAAAACATGTGATGTTCATATACCTGTTCTTGAAATATTATGTAAATATTATACTCTTCCAATTGAAATTCTGAATTTCAATATAGAATTTTCAGAGGTCGTCGTTAATATTAGCTGGGAAACAGCTTCTGAATTGAACAATGATTATTTTGAAGTCCAGCGGAGCATTGATGGAATTCAGTGGCAATCCATCGCAACTCTAAATGGCAGCGGAAACAGTAGTTCATCTGTTTTTTACAGGGAGCAGGATAGCAGCCCGTTGCGCGGGTTGTCTTATTATCGCCTTAAACAGGTTGATTTTAATGGGACATTTTCATTTTCGGAGACAATCAGTATCTCAACACCACAGACGTCGATTGATCAAGAGATCCTTGTTTTGTGGGCCGGACTAGAGACAAACCAAAATATTGCGATTTACTTTACTGAATCCGTTAATGGACCAACCGATATTATTGTCGCCAGTCCGGACGGGTCTATTATTTATTCGCGCTCACATCAGTTAACCGGCGAAGATTGGATTGTCATTTCAATTGATCATTCTCTAAGTTTCGGGACTTATATTATAAAAGTCAATCAGCAAATAGCAAAGGTGTTTTTTCTTTGATTCTTAAGTGATAAAGATAAATTTTGGTTAGTTATTAAATCCCTTAAAACTAAACGTTGGTTTTTAATGGTTTTGCTCAATGCTACCAAGGTCTTTAACATATGTTTATGTTGCGCTACAATCCAGTTGAAGCCAAAGCCGGTTTTTATTTGAGAAACATCTGAATGCTGATTGATATCATGTTTTGTTGTTTTGTTAGCAACTTCTTTAAGATTTTTGCGTATAATTGTTGGTTCATATACCTATTATGAGGAGGTTTTTACTCTGTGTTTTGCTTTTTTGTATATTGTTTTTAACCTCTCAAAAGGGTTATTCAACGTCAATTACAGCAACCCAAAACGGAAATTGGAACTCAACCGCAACATGGGGCGATATGGGCCCTCCGGGTTGCTTTGATACGATTGTTATTCCTGCCGGGATTACCGTAACCATTACTGTCACCGTCAACCTTACTTCATGTCCGCCGGTTTATATTCTTGTTGAGGGTACTTTAACTTTTCAGTCAGGAAAAAAGCTTGATTTACCATTGGGTTCTATTGTATATATTCCGCCGGGAGGACAATTAAATGGAGGCGGAGGCGGAGGAAGTTCAAATTGGATAACTATTGGCGGATCGACCTATTGGTCGGCTGGTGACGGAAACGTTAGCGGTGCCGCCATTTTTTGTGCCGGCTGCGCTTTACCAATAGAACTCATATATTTTGAGGCAGAATTATTGAATGGTTACGTTAACATAACATGGCAAACGGCTTCAGAAACAGAAAACGACTATTTTCTTATAGAAAGAAGCAGCGATGGATTAAATTGGGAAACTGTTCAGGAAGTAGATGGGGCCAATAATTCGAGTTCACTCATTTCTTATGGTATTGAAGATCGTAATGTGTTATTAGGAATTTCTTATTACAGGTTAAAGCAAGTTGATAATAATGGAGCGTTCTCAATTTCAGATATACGCGTAATATCCAATGGTCAATTTTCTACCAACCAGGATTTGCTTGTTTTATCAAGCCAGTGCGGTGGTCAGCATAATGTTACTGTTTATTTTTCTGAGCCGGTTTCTGGTCCGGTTGATGTTTTTGTGACTTCAATAAATGGCTCTGTAATTTTTTCTCAGACGTTTCAACTTGAAGATCAGAAATGGATCGTTGTTGTAATAGATCAAGCTCTTTCTTCGGGAGTTTATATTGTAAAAGCAAATCAATTTAGTCAAAAAGTGTTTTTGCAATAATTCATCGCATTTAGAGATTCTCTTATCTCAAAGTTGAATATTTTTCTACCTTTATATTACTAAACGAAAAAAACACATTCATTATGATAGGATTATGGGTTGCGATCGGCGTTGTTGTACTGCTGATTATTATGGTTATTTCAATGTACAACGGATTAGTTGGGCTTCGTAATAACAGGGAAAATGCATTCGCGGATATTGATGTTCAATTAAAACAGAGACATGATTTAATTCCTCAACTGGTTGCAACGGTTAAAGGTTATGCCGATCAGGAGAAAAGCGTATTAACCGCAGTCACTCAGGCAAGGGCAAGAGCAATGTCTGCCGGAACAGTAAATGATAAAATTGCCGCTGAGGTTGCTTTATCCGGTGCAATGACACAATTCTCAATGCAAATGGAAGCTTACCCCGATTTGAAATCAAATCAAAATTTCATGCAATTGCAGCAAGAAATGTCAGATATCGAAAACAAATTAGCTGCTGTTCGCCGCTTCTTTAACTCTGCAACAAAAGAACTTAATAATAAAGTACAAAAATTCCCAAGCAACATTATTGCCGGAATGTTCAAATTTGGCCAGGAACCATATTTCGATCTTGGTGTTGTTCAACGTGAAGAGCTTGACAAGGCTCCTGAAATTAAATTTTAATTAAGGTGGCTTACGTTGGTTTACACGGACAAATCCGTAGCAACAATTTTAAATCAATGTTGTTGCTGATTGGTTTTCCTGCAGTTATTGTCGGAGCCGTATGGCTGGTGATTTTCATCATGAACGATTTTATTTGGGGACAGTATCAAACGGAAGATTTTTTAAAAATTCTTCCGCTAATTCTCGGTGGTGTTGCCATCTGGTTTGTTATTGCGTTTTTTTTCAATTCAAAAATGATTGAATTAGCAACGGGTTCTCATACGCTTGATCGTAAAAACAATATGAGGGTTTACAATCTTGTTGAAAATCTTTGTATGTCCCAGGGACGCAGAATGCCTAAAATACAAATCATTGAGTCAAGCGGTTTGAATGCTTTTGCCAGTGGATTAACTGAAAAAACATATTGCATTACTCTAACTCGCGGAATCATTGATACACTAGACGATAAAGAACTTGAAGGTGTAATTGCGCATGAATTGGCTCACATTATTAACAAGGATGTTCGTCTTTTAATTGTGTCAATTATTTTTGTAGGAATTCTTGGGTTTTTGGTCAACATTTTATTTCGCACTCTTATTTATGGCGGCCGCGGTGGTGACAGAAAAAAGTCGGACGGCAAATTAATGATTGTTATGTTGATCGTTAGCGCAGTTGCTTACCTGATTACAATCCTATTCCGCTTTGCATTATCACGAAAACGCGAATACATGGCTGATGCTGCTGCTGCTGAGATGACAAAAAGGCCTGATGCACTGGCAAGCGCGCTAAGAAAAATTTCAGGACACTCTGAAGTGGAAGAAGTGGGCGGAAGCGATGTAAAGTCAATGTTCATTTCAAACGAACCAAAGTCATCCGCTTTTTCCGGCTTAACAGGTTTGTTTGCGTCACATCCCCCAATAATGAAAAGGATTGCATTTTTAGAACAAGTTTAATTTTTTCAATTTATATCAGATCCCCGTTGACTTTTGAGTTGACGGGGTTTTGTTTTATCAGGGGTTTAAAATTTGAAATTTGAGATTTTGAATTCTCCCTACCCCGGATCCTGAAAAACAGGATTACTTACAAAACTGCTATCAGAAAGCGATATTAAAAACATTAAAAGTTTTCCTTTATCTGTAGGATTCATGTTGCTTCCGCCGGTTATCAAATGTTTCATCAGCGGATCAATTGTTGGTGAAGAAACTAATCCCTGACTATAGTGGTCAATTACTTCCTGTAAAGTATTAAACCTTCCATCGTGCATATAGGGTTTTGTAAATACAAGATTTCGCAATGTTGGAGTTTTAAATTTTCCATTATCAAAACTATTTCCCGTAACATTACCTCTTCCGTTGTCCGCAAATGTTGCGTCCAGTCCATTATTGTGAAATAAATTATCTGTCCACAGCGGGTTAAATGAATCTCCGTGGCAATGAAAACAATCACCTTTGGCTTCATCCATAAAAATGGCAAAACCTTCGTATGCTTTTATTTCGTCGGCCGAATTCCATCCGCTATTCCCGGTTTTTAGATATTTATCAAAAGGCGAATTCCCTGAAATTAATGTTCTCATAAATTGAGCAAGCGCCTTTGTAACCAAAACAGAATCTATTACTGAAGTTCCGAAAACCTGTTCAAATAATGCGGGATAAAGCCCATCTGCCTGCAGCTTTGCAGCTACGTTCGGCCAGGAGTCATGCATTTCAACAGGATTTACAACAGGCCCCAACGCCTGGTTTTCCGGTTTGTCTGCGCGGCCATCCCAAAATAAATCGCTCATCCATCCAATATTTATTATTGGCATTGCATTTCTGTTTCCGGCAATACCATCAATGCCTACGCTAAAAGCAACTGTATCACTAAAGGATGCGGATGGAATATGACATGACGCACAAGCCTGTGTATTATTAGCTGATAGACGCTCTTCAAAAAATAGTTTTCTTCCTAATTCTACACCTTCTTCGGTCATCGGGTTGTCGGCCGGCAATTGCATCGGGGGTAAATATTCTTCAATGATTTGAGGGTAATCAATGTTGTATGGAGTTGTTGTTACCGGTTCTATTTTTGGATCTTTCCGGCAAGAAACAAGAAAGACCAACCAACTTAATAAAAGAAGATTTTTTGTACCAAAAAGAAATTGTGACGGTTTAAACATTCTTAGAAAGATGATCCGTTGTTACTCAAAAATACGTAAAATATCTTGTAAACGTTAGTTGTTAGCTTGATTTGGAGGATAAATTATCAAACAAGAATAAATTCTAAATGTCAAAATGCAAAAACATTTAATGCTTGGGGTCATGTTGTCCGCCTCAGGCGGATAGCGTGACCTATCGTGGTGGGACGTTTGCATTTTGATATTTGTTATTTTGAATTTCGACATTTGGATTTATTATTCCCTAACTTTGTACTAATGCGCACGGTAAACTGTATTGACAAAGGGTTAATTGATTATAAAGAGGCCTGGGATTTCCAGGAATCGTTGTTTAAAATTTCTATCGATTCAAAAATTGAAGCGCGAAAAACAGAGACAATCGCATCTCCCGAAAATTATTTAATCTTCTGCGAACATCCACATGTTTACACGCTCGGTAAAAGCGGAGAGGAAAGTAATTTATTGATAAATCCGGCAACTCTTTTAGAAAAAGGCGCCACATTTTATAAAATAAATCGCGGAGGAGACATTACCTATCATGGTCCCGGACAATTAGTTATGTATCCTATTTTTGATCTTGATCAGTTCTTTACAGACATTCATAAATACATGCGTTACCTGGAAGAAGCTGTGATTTTAACCTTAAGCGAATTTGGAATAAAAGGCGCAAGAGTTGATGGCTCCACAGGTGTTTGGCTTGACGGCGGAACAGATAAAGCAAGGAAAATTTGTGCAATGGGAGTTAAGAGTTCACGTTGGGTTACAATGCACGGAATTGCGCTGAATGTTAATCCTGATTTGTCATACTTTAATCACATTATACCGTGTGGAATTACAGATAAAAGCGTAACTTCAATGAAGCAGGAATTAGGCGCCGAAGTTGGAATAGATCTTGTACAGGAATCGCTAAGGATCAACATGGCGAATGTTTTTGATTATGATTATAAATAAGTTTGGGTGAATACAAATGATTAAGAAGTTTTTTAAGTGGTTTTTTATTTTATTGCTTCTGGCAATTATTGGCGTTAACATAGCCATTGTTGTTACAGGCAGATATTATATTTATAAGGGCATTGCGAACACCTATCTCCGCGGGCATATCCGTCCTACAATTTATGATCTTGAAGTTTTTAATAATCGTAAAGTTGAGGCCGGAACACCGCAACCATGGGCCGAACATAAAAATCTTGGACGTTTAACAATCTCAAAAGAAGAACAAGAACTTTTGGAACGTCTTAATACAGCATCTTTTTTGGTGGCTTATCGCGACACAATTATTTTCGAACAGTATTGGGGAGATCACGGAGTAAATGTGCTCGGAAATTCATTTTCAATGGCCAAATCGGTCGTTTCTATTTTAATTGGCGTTGCGCTCGATGAAGGAAAAATAAAATCGATAGACGAGCCCGTTGCAAATTATCTTCCCGAGTTCGATGATGAAAAAAAGAACATTACAATTCGTCACGTATTAACAATGAGCACCGGCTTGTCCTGGAGTGAAAGTTACATCAGTCCTTTTTGTGATGTGGCAGAATTGTATTACGATTCCGATGATCGCGATTTGGCTTGTAACCGCAGAATAGTGGAAGAAGTTCCCGGAGAAACATGGCGATATAAAAGTGGCGATACGCAGGTTTTAATGCTTATCCTCGCCGTAGCGACCGGAACAACAGTTTCAGATTATGCCTCAGAAAAACTATGGAAAAAAATGGGCGCAGAAAGCGATGCCTGGTGGAGTTTAGCTGATGGTGAAGAAAGTACGGAAAAAGCTTTTTGCTGTCTCTACGCAACATCTCGCGATTTTATTCGATTAGGAAAACTGGTTAACAATCGCGGCAACTGGAACGGTGAACAACTGGTAAGTAAAAAATACATGGATGAATTTTGCACACTTGCTCCGCTCACAAAAGCAAACGGAAAACCAAATAATGTTTACGGATTCCAATATTGGATTTATACCGGAATGCCTTACGAAGTAACCTACTTCCGCGGAATGTCAGGCCAGTATATTATTTCAATTCCTGAAAAAGAATTAGTGATTGTAAGAAGCGGAAACGGCACAGATCCGAATTGGGAAAACACGGAAGAAATTAAAGATGATGCGCTGGAAGGTCATTATGGTGAGTTGCCTGAGTATATTGAGATTGCAATGAGTTTGAGAGGACAGGTTGGCGGGAAATAAGCGGCAGCGGCAGGCGCAGTAATTTTTTGCGATTATGATTTGCCTTTAAATGTTTCTTTTGACATAATTTTTTACTTCTAAAATCAAAAATAGTTAATCGATGTTCTAAAATCAAAACAGACACAATTAAAAAAAGGAAAAGCTCACCAGTGAAAAAGGACATCCCCATTCCAAAAGTTGAAAACATCGCTGTTGCTGTTGTAAAGGAACTCAACGAAGAAAAAACGCATGAAGTTTACAACGTATATCTTCTGAACTTCAAAAATCACCTCATCAAAAACACGCTGGTTTCATCAAAAGGCTATGGAGAAAATGCCATGACCGGCGAATTAATCAAGACCTCTACCCTACGCCATTTTCTAGGAGATGTTGACGCAAATTCATACGCAAAAATAGAACCCATAATGGAAGAAGTTTTTGGAATCTCCAACGAATTCTGGGTGAGCTTTTTTGACAACAATCAACTGCATGATAAGAAGTTTATTTTTCTGGCAGAATCAATTACAGATCAGAACATGATTATTGTGCCGCTGATTAATAAGCGGGGGGTTATGATTTAGCTCCAGGTAATGTTTTTAATTCTGGTTGCAGTTGTTGCACCGTTTTCATAAATAGAAATTGTTGCAGAGGCGGCGCCCATAAACACCAAATTCAAATCAATATTACCGCCTGTTGATTGAAAAGTTTGCTGACCTGTTCCTGAGTCATAATTCGAAATTTGAAGATTTTGATCTCCCGCACCATAACCCCACATATCAAGCGCTCCAAAATCAGGGCCAGTATGTTGAAACTTAATCAAAAGTGATGTGCCCGCCGGCATTATGGCATGAAGGCTATATTCTGCAGATGATTGAGAAGAGAAGGCTATAGTAGACTCATCAATCAAATTAATACCATAAAAACCGCTTGCCGGATATGTAATATCGCAAAGCGTACAAGAACCACCACAATCAATTGCAGTTTCGTCCTGGTTTAAAATGCCGTCAGAGCATGAAGGGCAAGGTGTACAAACACCCCCACAATCAATTGCCGTTTCATCCTGATTCAATTCACCATCATCACATGATTCTTTTTTGCATGAAGAAAAAATAGTTGCAAGGAGGCTAAATAAGAGTATCTTTTTCATAATTAAGTTTTTAAGGTTATATCAAACTTAAGCATTTTATTTAGTCAAAATCATCTTTTTTGAATCAATATAATTGCCATCAACAGGCAGCTAGGATATAGCCAATAGCAGGTGGAATTAATTTATTCTAAAATGAAGATATTAACAACACGATATTATTTAAGAGCCGCACTAAAAAACAAATTATTTTTGACCGAATAAGTAATTATCAAACCATGCAACTCCAAAAAGTAAACATAGAAAAAATCCTTTTTCTCGATATAGAAACCGTTCCTGAAATATATAAGTTTTCAGAGTTAGATTCAACAACAGCGGGTCTTTACGAGGCCAAAACAAAATGGCTTCAAAAGGATGGAACCACTGTTGAAGACATTTATGAAAAAGCCGGAGTTTATGCTGAGTTTGCCAAAATTATTTGTATTTCGTGCGGAATAGTTGCCGATAAACCGCACGGAAAAGAAATTAGAATGAAATCTTTTTCCGGAGATGATGAAAAGCTATTGCTGCTTGATTTTGCTAAACTTTTGAATACACATTATGGATCTCCTTATCATATTTTATGCGGCCACAACGCAAAGGAATTTGACTTTCCTTTTATTGCCAGACGCATGTTGATTAACGGAATTGATTTACCCGGAGCACTTGATATTGCTGGTAAAAAGCCATGGGAAATTGCGCATATCGATACAATGGAATTATGGAAATTTGGTGATTTTAAACATTATAGTTCGTTGAGTTTGCTTTGCCATATTTTTAAAATTCCAACACCAAAAGATGATATTTCAGGAGCTGACGTTGCGAAGGTTTATTATGAAGAAAATGATCTGAATAGGATTGTAAAATATTGTCAAAAAGATGTAATTGCGGTTATTCAACTTTTCCTGAGATTCAGGAACGAGGCGCTTATTGAGAGCGACAATATTCAGGAATGATGGTTGGAATAACAGGTAAAATAAAACTTTTTTGTTTATTTATTCCGCTTCTTTTTATCGTTTCATGTGGCGGAAATAAAACAGGAAACAGTTCTGAAAATGTAGAGTTGTTTCCAGCATTTGACGATTTTCCTGATTCGCTTTTTTACGGAATCAATTTTGGCCAAACAATTAATGAAACAGAAGAAGAATTGTTGGTGCTTGGGTTTGAATTAAAGGATTCATCAGGGTCTAAATATTTCGTAAATAAAATTGATTCCACCGAATTTATTTTATCGGATAAAAGCGACCTTGTTTCATTTAAGGTTTTTCTTTATTCTGCTCATTATCTTTCTAAGAAACAACAGCTCTTGAATCGCTTTGAAATCAACTCTTCAGAGAGCAGTTTGTCAGAAGAGTTTTCGGTTTTTTATTATGAGTTAGATAATGTGGATTTTAAGCTGTCGATCTTCTCTCCACATAGTGGTCCATCCGGGCAAAAGGATTATTTACGGTTGAGTTTTGAAGAGAATTTGAGTAAATAGTTTTGTCGTATTATGGAACGCGGATTACGCGGATGGCTTATGATTTCCGCGGATCAAATCTTATTTTAATCATAAGCAATCTGCGGTATCCGCGTTCTATCAAATCATGGTTACGAGCATTAAATATCTTGCTTTAAATTGTTAATTTTACAATACAAAATCTGTATAATTATGCCTCTTATAAAAGCCTGCCGCGGAAAATTCCCAATCATTCCTGAAACCTGTTGGCTTGCTGATAACTGCACCATTGTTGGTGATGTAATAATGGGCGAAAATTGCAGCGTTTGGTTCAGCGCCGTTGTGCGCGGAGACGTTAACAGTATTCGTTTTGGCAATAATGTAAACATCCAGGATGGCGCCATTGTTCATTGTACCTATGAAAAAACAAAAGTTGTTTTGGGAAATAATGTTTCTGTCGGCCACAACGCGCTGGTTCATGGCTGCAGCGTTGGTGATAACGTGTTGATAGGAATGGGCGCTATTGTAATGGACAATTGTGTCATTGAAGACAACTGTATAATCGCAGCGGGTGCTGTTTTGTTAGAAGGAACAAAAGTAGAATCCGGAACAATTTACGCCGGCGTTCCTGCTAAAAAAGTGAAAGATTTAAGTCCTGAATTATTTAAAGGAGAGGTTCAGCGAATTGCAAATAATTATAGAATGTACGCCTCCTGGTTTGAGGAAAAATAAGGGAATGTCAATCAAAGGGCTGTCATTTCGAACGAAGCGAGAAATCTGCCCGAGTTGATTAAAACCATGATCGAAGCCCCCGGTATAATTAGGGAGATTTCTCTCTTCACTTTGTTCCGTTCGAAATGACAGCGCCGAAATGTTATGAGATGCTGAAATGAATTCAGCATGACGACACATCGTCAGCTCTTTAAACTAAATCCACAATCAAAGTATCATCCGTTTTTGTAACTTTTGCTAAACCTGATTTGGTAAGGCCTTTTATTCCTGTATCCCAGGCTTTATTGCTAAGCGCAGATTTTTCTTTTAAGGAATTTAAATTCATTGATTTTTCTTTCGATAAAATATCAAGAATTATTTTTTCGTTTTCAGTTAATTCAGGTCCGGCAACATGGAATTTTTCCGGTCGCATTTGAGGGAAAAATAATACTTCCTGTATGGCCTGGTTATTCGTTAAATACATCACCAACCTGTCAATTCCGATTCCTAATCCTGATGTTGGGGGCATTCCATATTCGAGGGCGCGTAAAAAATCCTGGTCAATAAACATCGCCTCGTCGTCGCCTTTTTCTGAAAGAGACAACTGATGTTCAAAACGTTCGCGCTGATCAATCGGATCATTTAATTCTGAGTAAGCATTTGCAACTTCTTTTCCGCAAATCATTAATTCAAAACGTTCAGTCAGTTCAGGGTTATCACGATGTTGTTTGCACAAAGGCGACATCTCTTTCGGATAATCAATAATGAATGTTGGCTGAATGTATTTTCCTTCACATTTCGCTCCAAAAATTTCATCTATTAATTTGCCTCTTCCCATAGTATCGTCTGCATCTATTTGATTTGCACGACACCATAATTTCATTTCTTCTTCAGTTTTTCCTTCAATATCAAAACCGGTAAAATCAATAATTGATTGACGCATTGTTACGCGTTTGTAGGGCGCTTTGAAGTTGATTGTATGTTCAGAAAACTGAGCATCAGTTTTGCCGTTAACAGCAATTGCAGTATGCTCAAGCAATTGTTCAGTGAATTCCATCATCCAGTTGTAATCTTTGTAGGCGACGTAAATTTCCATTGCAGTAAATTCAGGATTGTGTGTACGATCCATTCCTTCGTTGCGGAAATTTTTTGAGAATTCGTAAACGCCCTCAAAACCACCAACAATTAATCTTTTTAAATAAAGTTCGTTTGCAATTCGCAAATATAACGTTGTATCTAAAGCATTGTGATGTGTTGTAAATGGCCTGGCAGCTGCTCCTCCCGGAATTGGTTGAAGAATAGGAGTTTCTACTTCAAAATAACCACGTGCGTCAAAAAATTCACGGAATGCGTGAAAAACTTTGCTACGCTTTACAAAAACTTCTTTTACATGTGGATTCACTACTAAATCTGCATATCGCTGACGATAACGATGCTCGGGATTTGTAAATGCATCATGCACTACTCCTTCTGCATCTGTTTTTGGCAATGGCAAAGGTTTAAGTGATTTACACAAAAGTGAAAAATCAAGTACTCTTACGGTAATTTCTCCAACCTGTGTTTTAAATAATTCTCCTTCAATACCAATAAAATCACCTAAGTCAAGCAGTTTTTTAAACAGTTCGTTGTATTTAAATTTATCTTCTCCGGTACAAATTTCATCACGATTAAAATAGACCTGGATTCTCCCTGCGCTATCCTGGATTTCACCGAATGAAGCTTTACCTTGTATCTTTTTTCGCATCAATCTACCGGCGATTACAACTTTTTTTCCTTCCTCAAAACCTGAGAGAATTTGAGTTGATAAATGTGTAACCGGAAAAAGTGCGGCCGGGTAAGGATCTATTCCAAGACTTTTAATCTCGGCAAGCGTTTGCCTGCGTTGAATCTCTTGTTCTGATAATTCGATTGAGCTCATTTGTATAAAAAAAATGTAAGTAACAAAGATAGTAAAGAGTGGCAGTCGGCAGTTGCAGTTGATATCGCTTTTTCTGAACGGGTTGTTTTGATAAAGTTCCAATGAGTAAAGCCTTTTAAACGCCTCTGCAACAGCCTCTGCCGTTGGAACTCCTCCCGCAACGGCAGCAATAACTGTTTTTAAAAATGTCTGATCAATTGAAACGACATAACAAAACTCAAATTTTACCGTATAGAAATCAATATAAGATTAAAGAAATGAAAGAATTGATTGCCAGTTTATCGAACCAGATCAGGGAGGCTATTGTTATTGGTCGTGCGGCAGATTTCACTAAGCGCAGTAAAGAAATACGTTCGATTATTCTATGTGGATTAGGCGGTTCAGGTATCGGCGGAAAGATTATTAATCTTCTTCTCAATGAAGAATTGAAAGTCCCTTTTCTTATTACAAACGACTATACTATTCCGGCATGTGTTGATGAGCATACACTTGTTATTGCTTCATCCTACTCCGGAAATACGGAAGAAACAATTTATGCAATACGCGAAAGTTTGAAAAGAGGCGCTGAAATAACGGTGATTACTTCGGGTGGTGAATTACTGGAGATGGCAAAAGCGAATGGATGGAATCACGTGATTGTTCCGGGAGGTCAGCAGCCAAGGGCAATGTTGGCTTATTCATTGGTTCAGCAATTATTTTTATTGAATCGGTATGAACTGATTAATTCGAATCAATTAAATCTATTGAATGATGTTCCTGACTTTTTAGAGAGTCATGAAGAAACAGTTAAAGCCGATGCAAAACGTGTGGCTGATTTTCTTTTTAAAAAATCAGCTATTATTTATTCCGGTTCAAACTTTGAAGGGATTGCCGTACGGTTCAGACAACAATTAAACGAGAACGCTAAAGAGCTTTGCTGGCACCATGTTTTACCGGAGATGACCCATAACGAATTAGTCGGTTGGGCGGGCGGTTCCGATAAATTTGCCGTTGTTTTTTTAGCAACAGATTTTGATCATCCAAGGACAGGATATCGTTGGACAATCTGCAAGGAAATAATTTCAAAATACACGCCTCATATTACCGAAATCAAGGCGGCCGGCGCAAACAGAATAACTCAGAATTTTTACCTTATTCATTTAACAGATTGGATTTCCTATTTTCTTGCGGAAAATAAAAATATTGATCCGGTTGAGGTGAAAGTGATTGGTCATTTAAAAGACGAGATGGCAAAGAAAAATTAAGCAATACAATTTTATACATCATACAGCCCGCTCCTTTTCATTCCTTTATTTCCATTCAAAGATTCCTGATAATTTTTGTAAATTTGAAAAACAGTTTGGTTCATTTTTTGATTATCATTTGTTTTTAGAAATTAAGTATGAGTCCTTTTTATATTATTTCACTATTTTCTATTGCCTTTGCCCAATCAGGAACCCTTCAGTTAATTGAGGAGGCGGTTGATCGTGTTTTAATGACCAATTCCATGGCTTACGAAAAAGGGAATAAAGAATTAGAAGGAAAACTCGCGGACATTACTTTTACTTACACCGGAACAACAACTATTGATGCCAGACAAGACAGTACTGTTTTTTATGTTTACGGAAGCTATACGTTTGCAAAATACAGTTATGTTCAGGCGCCAAATATTCTTACCGGCTCAACCAGCGGAAAATCATATAATTCAAGCGGTTCAAGGGCGTATGTCGCAAAAATAAAATCTGTTTTGGATGATTACCGGGTGCAGGAAATAGTTGTCGTTGATAAGCCTGATAAGTTTGATTTTCAAACAATGCAATTTGATTCTTTAAAAGTAGTTTCTGATTGGATTTATCCTGCTGTGCATTATCATTCTAGGGGAACTAAGTAGTCAGTCAGATTGTTTGGGTTATTTTATCTTAAAGGTGAGTGCCTTTTTATATTTTGAACCAACCATAAAAAGGTTAAAATAAAAATTCACTTTCTTGATTGACTGGAAATGGTGGATTTTTTGAGGTTCCACACGGTTTTATTTCATGAAACTTTAAGTGTTTTATTCCTCCGCAATCCTGATAAAGCTCAATTGATGCAAAACAAAAACCCCCTTCTTGTTTGACCAAGAAAGGGGAATTTTTTGAGGTTCCGAGCGGATTTGAACCGCTGTACTCAGTTTTGCAGACTGGTGCCTAACCGCTCGGCCACAGAACCATTATCGAGCACGGCAAAGGTAACAATAATTTTCCTTTTGTCAATTGAATCCTTTATCAGAGTATTATCCGCTTATTACGATAGCTACTTCTTTCACAGTTCCGTTAATCGGTGGATTAATTTTTCTGACTTTTATTGTTGATTTTTTAAGATTTCTGAATTCTTTTTTAAACCGGGTTAAGATGCGATAGCCCACATGTTCAATAAGTTTTGACCGAATCAACATTTCTTCAACCACGATTTCCCTTATGCGAACATAATCGATTGTGTCTATCAGTTCATCAGACTCAGCGGCTCTCATAAAATTTGTTGAAAGCTTTACATCAACAATAAATTTACCACCAAGTTTTGCTTCCTCGGCCATGCAGCCATGGTATGCAAAAACCTCTATTCCGCTTACTTCTACCGTATTTATCATGATAATTTTTCTGCTTTTAATTGCTGGACTTTAATAAGACCTTCTTCCATTCTTTGAATAACCGTTTCTTTTCCTAATAACGCACAAACTTCAAACATAGATGGCCCCATTCCTTTACCTGTTACAAGTAAACGGAAGCCCAGGCCAACTTTACCGAAACCGTAGTTGTTTTTTTCTAAATAGGCAGTAAAAAGTTTTTCAATTTCTGAAGATGAGAAATCGTTCAACATTTTTAATTCTTCTAAAAGTTCTTGTAAGATTTTAGCTGTTTCGTCATTCCATTTTTTCTGAACAGTAGCGGCATCATACGTTGTTACGGGTTCGAAAAAATAAATTCCTTCTTCAAGAATATCTTTCGCAAAAGTAGCGCGCTCTTTCATTAAGTTGCATACGCCGGCAACATATTCTCGTGGTTTGGTAATATTCTTTTTTTCAAGAATAGGAAGAATTGAATCTGCAAGCTCTTCGTTTGTTTTTGTTCTTAGATATTGCTGGTTAAACCATTTTGTTTTGTCCGGATCAAAACGTGATCCTGATTTACCAACCCGCTCAAGCGAAAACTCTTTCACCAATTCATCTAAAGAAAAAATTTCCTGGTTATTTCCCGGGTTCCAGCCCAACAATGCCAGCATGTTTATGAATGCTTCAGGATAATAGCCATTCTCTCTGTAGCCGCTGTATTTTTCTCCGTCCGGGTTTAACCAGTCTATCGGAAATACAGGAAAACCTAACCGGTCACCATCACGTTTGCTAAGTTTGCCGTTTCCGTCAGGTCTTAAAATTAACGGAAGATGTGCGAATTGAGGTCGTTCCCATCCAAATGCTTCGTAAATTAAAACGTGAAGCGGTGCTGATGGTAACCACTCTTCGCCCCTTATCACATGTGTTATTTCCATTAAATGATCATCAACGATATTAGCGAGATGATATGTAGGCATCCCCGTTTCTTTAAATAAAACTTTGTCGTCAAGGTTATTTGTGTTAACTGTAATCCATCCGCGAATAATATCTTCAAATTTGATGTCCTCATTTCGTGGCATTTTCATTCGAACCGTATAAGGCTCTCCATCTGCAAGTCGTTTACTCACCTCTTCTTTTGAAAGAGTCAGAGAATTTTTCATTGACGATCTCGTAACGCAATTGTATTGCCAATTTGGCACACCCATTTGCTTTGCCTTTTCTCGCATAATATCCAGATCATCTGCCGAATCAAATGCAATGTATGCCGCGCCGGTTTCAACAAGTTTTTCAGCATAAGGACGATACATTTCTTTGCGTTTTGATTGGATATACGGGCCTTTATCTCCGCCATATCCTTCGCCTTCGTTTGGCTCTATTCCACACCATTTTAACGATTCAATGACATATTCCATTGCACCGGGAACAAACCTGTTCTCGTCTGTATCTTCAATTCTCAGAAGAAAATCGCCGCCATTTTTTTTGGCGAATAAGTAATTGTAAAGCGCAGTTCTTACACCTCCCATGTGCAATGGCCCCGTAGGGCTTGGTGCAAAACGAACCCGGACTCTTTTAGACATAATTTTTAGAATAAATAAAAATCAAAGATATTGTTTTAACGTTAAATACTGTCTTATCTTTTCTTTCGTTCTTAATAGTAAAATGAACCTTTTGAGCACGATTATTGTATGGTAATATCGAAAGTGTTACCTTAGAGTTATTTTTAAATACTACCGAGATTGAATAAGTTCCAGAGTGTTGTTGAGCAAATTGAGCTTTTTATAAAAAAGTATTACAAGAATGAAATGGTAAAAGGATCCATTTTGTTTCTTGCGGTTCTGCTATTCTCCTATCTCCTGGTCTCCGGTCTTGAATACATTGGTCGTTTTGGCTCTGTTACACGATTTTTTCTTTTGTTCTCGTTTATTTCCGTCAACGTTTATCTTTTCATTCGGTTTTTACTGATACCTGTTTTGAAATTAAATAAATTAAGTAAACATCTTAGTATCTGGGATGCTTCTGTGATGATTGGCTCAATTTTTCCTGACATCGGTGACAAATTAAAAAACACTTTGCAACTTGAAAAAGATCTTGATCATTCACATCTTAATCTTGAATTAGTGAGAGCGAGTATTGAACAACGTTCAGCCGGACTTTCCGTTATTCCGTTTTCTTCTGCAATTGATTTAAAACAGAATAAAAAGTATTTGAAGTACTTGATTCCTGTAATGTTGATTTTTACTGTTGTTGCAATTGCAAATCCAGGTTGGTTTCTTGAAGGGTCTAATCGTGTAATAAACTTTAATGAAGATTTTGTTGCGCCTGCTCCATTTGATTTTGTTTTGGAGAGTGAGGCTCAGGCAACGCAAGGCGATGATTATTTGCTTGAAATCCGGTTAGAGGGAAATGAAATTCCGAATGACCTAAAGATTTTTTCAAATGTAGGAACATATAACCTGGAGCAAAAATCAAAGACTTTATTTGTTTATCAGTTTACAAACGTAAGCCAGGATTTGAATTTTTATTGTGAAGCCAATGGTTATAAATCCGCGGATTTTAATATTCACGTTTTGCTTAAACCTGTTATTGAAGATATCAGTCTTAACGTTGTTTATCCGCGGCACACAGGCATGAAACCTTCGCATTATGATAATAGCGGCGACATTGCCGTGCCCGAAGGAAGTAATATTGAATGGTCAATCAGGGCTAAAAATTTATCTCGCTTAGATGTTAATTTTAATGATACTAGTTTTGCTTTAACCTCGTCGTTAACAAACAGTTATTCTTTTAAGCGTCAGTTCTTTCAGTCTGAGAATTATCTTCTGTCCACAAGCTCGGAAGAAATAGAGCGGGCCGACTCATTGAGTTATTCTGTGACTGTAATTCCTGATGAATATCCGGGAATAACGATTGAAGAACAAATTGATTCAATGAATAGTTTAAGGCGATTTATTGACGGAAAAATTTCAGATGATTATGGTTTTAAAGGGTTGTCTGCTGTGATGAAAGTAATCGGTAAAGACACTTCTTATTCATTAACCAAGGGAATAAAAATTAATCCTTCGGTCACAAATCAATTGTTCTCATTTTATATTGATTTGTCTCAATTTGAATTGAAACCGGGCGATCGTGTTGAGTACTCTTTTTCTGTCACAGATAATGATGAGATTAATGATTTTAAAACGACCGGTTCGGGTAAAAGAGTCTATGCAATTCCTTCACTTGATCAGTTAGATAATTCTTTATCGGCGCAATCCGATAAGTTAGAATCTGACCTTGATCAGGCATTGAAAGATGCTGAAAAATTAAAAAAAGAAATTGAGGCCATCAAGAACGAGATGATGAATAAACCAAGTCTTGACTGGAAGGATAAGCAGAATTTAGAGAATCTTTTGAATATGCAAAAGGATTTAAATGAGCGTATCGAGCAACTGAAAACGGATTTTGAAAAGAATAAAACTGAGCGCGAAAATTTCCTTGAGGAGTCACCTGAATTAGAGGAGAAAAAGGCACAACTTGAAAAGTTGTTGGAAGAGTTGATGGATGAAGAATTGATGAAACTTTTTGAAGAACTCCAGAAGTTAATGAACGAAATGAACAAGGATGCGCTCATTGAAAATCTTGAACAAATGGAACAGGAAACGGAGAACATGGAAGATGAGTTGGATCGTACCCTGGAACTTTTTAAAAACATGGAGCTTGATCAAAAACTTGAAAGTTTGGAAGATCAGTTAAAAGATTTGGCAGCAGAACAAGATAAGTTAAATGAACTGACAGATGATAAAAAAATTAGTCCGGAAGAATTAGCTGCAAAACAAGATTCCATCAATAAAAAGTTTGATGAGATTCAGAAGGATATGGATGAGATTGAGAAGAAGAATTCTGAGTTGGCTGAGCCCCGCGATTTAGAGTTTAATGAGGAAATGGAACAGGCAATTGAAAAGGAGACGCAGGAATCAAAAGAAAATCTTGAGGAAAATAACCGGAATAAATCGCAGGAAAATCAATCAAAATCATCCGAAATGATGAAACAAATGGCTGACGATGTTTCTGCTATGCAGGCTCAACAGCAGGCTCAACAGCAGTCAGAGGACATGGAAGCTTTGCGCTATTTGCTGGAGAATATTATTGCGTTATCAAAGCGCCAGGAAGCTTTAATGGGAGAATATAAAACCACGAGTACAACAGATCCATATTTTAATGAATTAAACCGGCAACAACTTGAAATAAGCAATGCAACTGAAATTGTAAACGATTCACTGGTGGCATTAAGCAAACGTGTTTTTCAATTGTCTTCTTTTATTACTGAGGAATTAGCAGATCTGAATTATAATTTGGAAAGCGCTCTCGTTAGTTCTGAAGAACGTAAGACAACTGAAACAACTCAGAGCCAGCAATACGCAATGACGGGTTATAACGACCTTGCGTTAATGCTTGCTGAAGTTTTAAGTGAAATGCAAAAGCAGGCTCAAAGTCAAATGCAGGGGACTGGTTCGTGCAGCAATCCCGGTGGCCAGGGAAAAGGTAAATCTGATAAAATGAGTTTGCAACAAATGAAAGATGCTATGCAGGGCCAAATAAATAAAATGAAGGGTGGACAAAAACCCGGTGGCGAGCAGGGACAGAACAAAGATGGTCAGGGAGGCGGAACTGGCCCAGGAACTATCCCCGGTTTGTCAAGCGAAGATATTGTAAAAATGGCTGCTCAGCAGGCTCAGATTCGTGAGGGATTAAAACAGTTAAAAGAGGATTTAAATAAAGACGGTAGTGGTTCAGGAAATGCGTTAGATGATTTGATTCAGGATATTGATCAGTTGGAAAAAGATCTTTTAAAAGGAGATGTTGGGAATGATTTTGTCCAACGTCAGCAAGACATTTTAACAAGGTTGCTGGAGAATGAAAAAGCAATTCGTGAGAGAGGATATAGTGAAGAACGTGAATCGAAAGAAGGAAAAAATTTGGAGAATGGTAACCTAATAGAATTTACAGAGTATAATAGAAAGAAGAACGCTGAAGTGGAGTTTTTACGCTCCCTTCCGATAGGTCTCCGGGTTTATTATAAAACCCTGGTTAATGAGTATTTTAATTCTGTAAATAACTAGTGAATGTTGAGTATTGAAATTGCTTCTAAGTTGGATAGCATTACAGAGGTTGAAACCTTGATTGATAATGTGTGCGAAGAGTTAAAACTGAATGAGGATCATTATGGTAATATTCTTATTGCTGTAACTGAAGCGGTCAACAATGCCATAATTCATGGTAATAAATATTCTGATTCCAAAAAGGTGAAGGTTGATGTCATAAAGTCTGATGATAAGGTTTATTTTACGGTGAGTGATCAGGGAGATGGGTTTGATTTTAATAATTTACCAGATCCAACGTCACCTGAAAATCTTGAAAAGCCCGACGGGAGGGGAATCTTTTTAATGAAAAATTTGTCTGATGAGGTAATCTTTGAATCAAATGGTTCAAAAGTTAATATTACCTTTACAACGGCGAATGGATAAAATTTCTTACGAATTTATTGATGTTGAGATTCCGGATTTTCGTTCGGAATTTTTTGATTTATGGCTTATTAGAGTCGTAGAATCTTATAAAAAGGATCTTGGATCTTTATCCTACATTTTCGTTAGTGATGAATATTTGTTAGAAATGAATCGTGAACAATTAAAACACGATTACTATACAGATATTATTACATTCAATTTTAACGAAAAAGATAGTTTGATTGGGGAAATTTTTGTGAGTTTGGATCGGGTTAAGTCTAATGCAATTGAATTTGGTAATGGATCTTTTCATGATGAATTATGTCGCGTTATGGTTCATGGCATTTTGCACTTAATTGGTTATAATGACAAAACCGAAGCGGGTGAATTGGAAATGAGAAGTGAGGAAGATCGTTGTTTAAACTTAAGATAATGTTCCACGTGGAACATACTTTATAGTTGATGATAGAAAAATTTATATGTTTCACGTGAAACAAAAATAAGATGTTACCAGAATATGATATTATAGTTGTTGGTGGTGGCCACGCAGGTTGCGAGGCGGCTTATTCTGCCGCCAAAATGGGCTCAAAAGTTCTTTTGGTGACCATGAATTTGGCAACCATTGCTCAAATGTCGTGTAATCCGGCTATGGGTGGTGTTGCCAAAGGGCAGATTGTTCGGGAGATTGATGCGCTTGGTGGCGGATCAGGAATGGTCAGCGATAAGTCCGCTATTCAATTTAAAATGTTGAATCTTTCAAAAGGACCGGCAATGTGGTCGCCAAGAACACAGAATGATCGAATGAAATTTGCTGAAGAATGGAGGTTACTTTTAGAGAGTAATGAAAACGTTCATTTTTGGCAAGATATGACAAATGGTTTGCTTATTGAAGATGGAAAGCTCAAAGGGGTTAAAACCGTAATGGGTCAAAAAATTTATTGCAAAGCAGTTGTTTTGACTAACGGAACTTTTTTGAACGGGCTCATCCATTTAGGTGAAAAGAATTTTAACGGCGGTCGTGCGGGTGAAAGTGCCAGTTATGGAATCACCGAACAATTGATTGATTTGGGTTTTGAATCCGGAAGAATGAAAACCGGAACTCCTCCAAGAGTTGATGGAAGATCTCTTGACTATTCCAAAATGGAAGAACAACCCGGAGATGAAAATCCCTCAAAATTTTCTCATGATCCTGAAATATCTCCCCTTCAAAAACAAAGGAGCTGTTATATCACTTATACTAATTTAAAAACTCACGAAGTTCTAAGAACCGGATTTGATCGTTCACCAATGTTCAATGGTTCAATTAAAAGTGTCGGCCCAAGATATTGTCCTTCCATTGAGGATAAAATAAATCGGTTTGCAGAACGAGAACGTCACCAGATTTTTGTTGAACCTGAAGGATGGAATACTATCGAAATTTATGTAAATGGTTTTAGCACTTCATTACCGGAAGATGTTCAACTCGAAGCAATGAAAACAATTCCCGGTTTCGAAAATGTAAAAATGTTCCGTCCGGGTTATGCAATTGAATATGACTATTTCCCGCCTACTCAACTTAAACATACGCTTGAAACAAAACTAATCGACAATCTTTATTTCGCCGGCCAGATAAATGGAACAACCGGTTATGAAGAAGCAGCATCCCAGGGATTAATTGCGGGAATAAATGCTCATAATAAATTGGCCGGAAAGCCTGAATTTATTTTAACAAGATCTGATGCGTATATTGGAGTACTCGTTGATGATTTGATTACCAAAGGAACAAAGGAACCTTATCGGATGTTTACCTCCCGCGCCGAGTTCCGAATTTTGCTTCGGCAAGATAATGCCGATATCAGGCTTACGCCCATTGGTTATGAAATTGGATTAGCATCTTTAGATCGACTTAAAGCTGTTGAACTTAAAATGGAAATTACAGAAAAAATTAAAGGAGTCCTTAATAAAGTTAGCATATTACCTGAACAGGTAAATCCTTTATTAACAATCAAAGAGTCAGCGCTTATTCAACAATCGGTTAAAGTGAATTCGCTTTTATTAAGACCGCACATTAGCCTTACAGATCTGAGATCAGTTTGTTCTGATTTAGACTCTGAGTTAAGAAAGGTAGATGAAAATCACGGAGAGGCCTTGATGCAAGCCGAAATCCAGGTAAAATATGCCGGTTATATTATTCGGGAACAGGAGATGGCCAATAAAATGAATCGCCTCGAGGATCTGAAAATACCTGAATCACTTCATTATAAGGCAATTGCATCTCTTTCATCGGAAGCTGTGGACAAACTTACCAAAATAAAGCCTGCTACCTTGGGTCAGGCAAGCCGGATTAGTGGCATTTCTCCAAGTGATATTTCGGTTCTTTTAATACATTTGGGAAGATGAGTTTGATTCAACGAAATGAATGTCCAATATGTGCTGGTGCTGCCTTTGAGCCTTTTCTGAAAGCCAGGGATCACTCAGTTTCTAAGGAGAATTTTACCATTGTCACTTGTTCCGGATGCGGTTTTCATTTTACAAATCCAATTCCATCTGAAAGTGAAATTGGAAAGTATTATAAATCAGAGGCTTATGTTTCACATTCATCCTCGAATAAGGGTTTGATTAATAAATTGTATCTCTTTGTCCGAAAATTTACGCTGAAACGTAAGGTGAAACTCATTAAGCGTGAGTCAAAAGGGAATGAATTATTGGATATTGGTTCTGGTACGGGTCATTTTCTTAATGTAGCGAGGAATGCTGGTTTCAAAAGCCTTGGTCTTGAGCCGGATTCGGATGCGAGAAGTTTTGCTAAAGCAAATTTCGACGTTGATCTGTTACCTATCAGTGATTTATTTACTCAACCGGATAAATCAAAAGATGTTATTACAATGTGGCACGTTTTAGAACACGTCTATGAATTAAGAAGGGATTTGGAAAAAATCACATCAATTCTCAAGGACGACGGCGTTTTGATTGTTGCCGTTCCAAATATGAATTCTTTTGATGCCAGGTATTACAAAGAATTCTGGGCGGCATATGATTTGCCAATTCATTTGTATCATTTTACACCGAATGATATCCGGAATCTTTTTGATCAGTATGATTTCAACGTTGAAAAAATTCTACCAATGAAATTAGATGCATTTTATGTTTCCATGTTAAGTGAAAAATATCGTGGTGGAAATATGGTAAGAGCATTTTTAATTGGATTAAAATCAAATTGGCTTGCGCGTAACGAATCTTTTAGTTCCCAAATCTATATTCTAAGGCGAAAAACGCATTAGAACGCGTCAGTCTTCATGTTTTTTGCTTTAGTGTCGGAATTATATACCTTAAATGAGATAATGAAATCCCGGCGTTCTGGTAAAGCCAAAAAATTTTGAGCTAACTAACAGAAAAACAATAGGTTACCCACAAACGATTAAATTTTAACAAAACGGTAAATTAACTAACGCTTTGTTGGCTTTAATTCTCTTTCAAAATATCGTTTTTTCTGGTATTGAATTTTTTATACGATTGAATAATTTCACCCAATAAAATATTTACGCCAAATGAATAATACGGTCTATTGAAAGCTTGCTTAACGGATTTCTCAGTATTGAACAATAATCTCACACCAACACCGGTTCTTAAAGCAAGCCATTTAAACAAGTAATACTTCATAACTACTCCGGAACTAATCAAAGAGAAAGATGTAGCCGTAAATCGATAAAAAACGCCCACACTATCCTCAACAAAACCTTCTAATCCTCCGGCGCCTAAATAAATTGGAATTGCCATTTCCCACTTAGCCGTTTTAAAAAGCACACGTTCATAAAACAGCGAGGTATAATTCACTTTAAATTTTACCAGCGAAGTATCTGTTGCTGAAGGAAAGTCGACCGGAACATCAACAAAAACCTCATCTTTCTGAAGGCCGTAAAACCCAAAACCAAAACGATGTGTACCTAAATATTCAACGCCTACGCGTAGCCCGTTTATTTTAACCGGTGTTCCTGCAAAAAATGATCTGTGGGCATCAAATCCAAGAAGGGGCCGCCAGACTTTTAATCCGTGAGTTTTAGGAAAAAAGAAGCGTGTTGTATCTGGATTTTTAATCGAATTATCGAACTGCGAAAATGTAGTTTGGAAAAGACATATAATGCCGGTGAATGTTAGAATAATTCGCATGGATTATATCGGCTGAAAAGTCAAATTGAAATCAACATTAAAAATTAATT
>Ga0102851_10000279_pt1 | contig 24224 bp, 23 predicted proteins | sample Mud3Dept3metaG_FD_79558 | JGI IMG/M metagenome (GOLD analysis project Ga0102851, IMG submission 79558) | Freshwater wetland microbial communities from Ohio, USA, analyzing the effect of biotic and abiotic controls - Mud 3 Core 4 Depth 3... | ecosystem: Environmental > Aquatic > Freshwater >... | reverse complement strand
GCAGATGCTCGCGTGGGTGATCGAGGTCGTCCCGTTCGCGGTGTTCGGCGTCGTCGCGCACGTCGTCGGCAAGTCCGGGCTCGGTGCGTTCTCGGCGCTGTCGGGCTTCCTCGGCGTCATCCTGCTCGGGATGGCGCTCCACGCGCTTGTCTACTACCCGCTGATGGCCTGGCTCGTCGGGAACAAGCACCCGCGCGTCTACTTCGGCCGCGGCGCGAACGCGATCATCACCGGGCTGTCGACGAACTCGAGCCTCGCGACCGTGCCGATCACGCTGCGCTCGCTCGAGGCGATGAACATCCGGCCGGAGTCCTCGCGCCTCGCGGCGTTGATCGGCACCAACCTCAACAACGACGGCATCACCCTCTACGAGGCGATGGCCGCCGTGTTCCTCGCGCAGGCCCTCGGCTACGACCTGTCGTTCGGCGCGCAGCTCACCATCGTGCTCGCGTCGATGATGGCGGGCATCGGCATCGCCGGGATCCCCGAGGCCGGGCTGATCGTCCTCCCGCTCGTGCTCGCCGCGGCCGGGCTTCCGGAGCCGGTGGTCGCGGCGGTCCTGCCGCTGGTGTTCAGCGTCGACTGGATCCTCGCGCGAGCGCGCAGCGCGGTGAATGTCATGGCCGACATGCTCGTCGCGATCCTCCTCGATCGCTGGTCGCGCGCCCGCGACCCCGAGCCCGAGCCCGTCGCGGAGTAGGCGGCTAGCTGTGCGGGATCTCGGTGCCCGCGAACCCGCCGCGCGGCAGGTAGACGCCCGCGGTGTCGTCGAACACCCAGAACCCGACGCCGCCGAGCGGGTCGCGGACGAGCAACCCGCCGGGGAGAATCGTGACGCTGCCCCGCCGGACGATGCCGTCCTCGCGCAGCTCCACCGCGCCCGCGAACACCGGCTCGAGCCGACCGCGCTGCCCGATGCGGAACAGGCCGAGCCACGTCATCTGCTCGCGTCGCCCGCCGGTCGTCACCGCGATCGCGATCGTCGGGATCCCGAACGCGGTCCCGGTCGCCAGCACCTCGATCTCGTCGGCGCTACCGGCGCACGGATAGCCGGGCGTCGACGCGATCAGCTCGCCCTCGTGGCCGTACACCATCACGCCGTGCGCGTACGACGCGAGGATCGTCTCCGGCCCCGCCGCCGGAGCGACGTTCGCGACCAGCGCGAGCCCTATTGGCGTGGTCTCGTCACACGACGGATCGACCTCGGCGTCCATCGCCATCGTGATCAGTGGATCCCCGACGGCGACCGCGGTGACATCCTTCAGGTTGAACAGCCAGGGCAGCGCGCGGCTCCCGGGGGCCGTGGACGGCGTACCGCCGCCAGCGAGCACCGCGATCAGCCCGAGCACGAGGGAGGACCTCATGCCCTGATCCACAGCATGCGCCGTGCCGGCCTACCGTCGTGACACGGCGCGCTCGGGCCGGGTGAGACTCGCCAGCTCCCCGGCGAACCGCCGCACGGCATCCCAGTCCGTCATCTCGTGGTTGCGCGACGTATCCGTGGTGTTGCCGGCGCTCCGGCTGATCCGCTTCATGAGGAAGCGGATGAACCATCCATAGCTCCGGTACGGCAGCCCTCCGGCGAAGGCGACCGAGCGCATCGGCGTCCACCCGAGATCGTGGAACGTCGCCTCGAGATAAGCGTCCGGATCCGGGCCCGCCTGGGGGCGGGCGGCGGCCATGCTGACCGAGAAGAACGCGGTCGGGATCGTGCCGAGCTGCTCGCGATGCATCCGGATGTACGCGAGGATCTCGCTCGCGTGGCGCCCGGCCTCGACCCGCGAGCCGAGGACGACGACATCGTAGGGCTCGGGCGGCGGGGGCTCGGTTGCCCTGGCATCGGCGAGCACGACCTCGTGATGCTCCTGCCGGAGCACCTCCGCGATCCGGATCGCGATCTTCCGCGTCTGCCCGTAGTGCGAGGCATACACGATCAGGATGTGGCTCATGACGCGGCCCTCTCGGTCGCGAGCCCGCGCTCGACGACCCACGTCACGATGTCGCGGGTCGAGACCACCCCGACCAGGTGGGCGTCCTCGGACACCACGAGCACGTGGTGCGTGTCCTCGAGCGCCATCATCGTGGCCGCCTGGGCGAGTGTGGCGCGCTCGGGCAGCGTCAGCGCGAGTGGCATCATCACGTCCTCGACGCTGCGCGGCCGCGGGTCCGTGGGCGGTCCCCCCGACGGACGCAGCGCCGCCTCGAGCTGCTCCACGAGATCGAACTTCGTGATGATGCCGATCGGCCGACGGCGGTGGTCGACGATCGGCAGGCAACCGATGTGGTGGCGAATCATCAGCCTGATCGCCGCATGGAGGTCGAGGTCGCCGCGGGCACACACGACGTGGTTGCTCATGATCGTGCGGATTCCCCCGTCCTCGCAGTCCGCCGGCTCCGGCAGCTCGCAGGCCTCCGACAGCGGCTCACCCGACCCGTGATAGACGGTGCAGCGCCGGACGTGGCCCTGGTGGGGATTCATACGATCGAATGCAGCAACTCGCGCGCCAGCCTACATGCCGAGCGGCCGAGGGCGGGCGCGCAGATCTCGCGCCGTCGGTCGATCGAGGTGCAGAACATGCGCGGTCACGTGAGGACGCAGATCCGATCGCCGACCGCCGGCACGATCACCGACGGAAACTCGCTCAGCTTGGCCGCGAGCGCCGATAGCGCCGGTGGCTCTCCATGCACGAGGATGATCTGTCGCAGCGATCCCCGCGCGCGCACGGACTCCGCGAACGCGACGAGCTCGGTCTGGTCGGCGTGGGCGCTGAGGCCCTCGAGGCTGACGACATCGGCATTCCGCGGGCGCATGACGCCGAAGATCCGGACCTCGCGCCGATGCTCCTCGAGCCGGCGGCCGAGCGTGTGCTCCGCCTGGTAGCCGACGAGCAGCACGGTGGTTCGCTCGTCCTCGATGGTCGCCCGCAGGTGATGCAGCACGCGGCCGCCCTCGCACATGCCGCTGCCCGCGAGGATGATCGCCGGCGCGGGATCCAGATCGATGGCCTTGGACTCCTCGACGTCCGACACGTAGCGCAGTCCTTCGAAGTCGAACGGCGAGTCCCCGCCGTGGAGCGCGGAGAACGTCTCGCGGCTGATGCAGTCGGGGTGCAGGCGGAACACGTCGGTGATCTTCACCGCGAGCGGGGAGTCGACGTAGACCGGGATCGGAGGGATCGCACCCGACCGCCGCAGCTGCTTGAGCGCGAACACGACCTCCTGCGCGCGCTCGAGCGCGAACGTCGGGATCACGATCTTGCCCCCGCGCGCGGCCGTGCGCGTGATCGTCGCCGCGAGCTCCCGCATCGTCTCCTCGATCGCGCCATGAGTGCGGTTGCCGTACGTGGCCTCGCTGATCAGGCACGTGACGCCCTTCGGGATCTCCGGATCGGGGAGGATCGGGAGCCTGGCGTGGCCGAGATCTCCCGTGAACGCGAGGCGCGCGGTCCGCCCCGCGTCCTCGATGTCGAGCACGACGATCGCGCTGCCGAGCACGTGGCCGGCGTTGATGAACGTCAGCTCGATGCCAGGCGCGATCTCCTGGCGGCGGTGATACGGGAGGCCCTCGATCAGGGAGATCGTGGCCGCGACGTCCTCGGAGTCGTAGAGCGGGGTCACCGGCTCGAGATCGACACCCCGCTCGATCAGCCGCAGGATATGTGCAGCGTCGGACGCCTGGATCTGCGCGGAGTCCTCGAGTAGCGGAACACACAGATCGCGCGTCGCTGGCGTCGCGAAGATCGGCCCGCGATACCCGTGGCGCCACAGCATCGGCAGGGCACCGGAGTGATCGAGGTGCGCGTGCGACAGCACGACCGCGTCGAGCGTGTCGACGTCGAAGCCGAGCGTCCGGTTGCGGACGAAGCCCTCGCGGCGATGCCCCTGGAACAGGCCGCACTCGAGCAGCACCGTCGCGCGGGAGGTGCGGAGCAGGTGCTTGGATCCGGTCACCGTCCCGGCACCACCGATCATCTCGAGCTCGATCACACCTCCGGAAATTGCACGCGTTGCGCCATGGCCTGGACGCGGAGCCGCAACGTGCGGACACGCCCGCTGGGGCGGATGCGCAGGAACTGCGCACCACCATGCAACGGCTGCAAGCTCTGCAGCGACCGTGGGACCTCCTCACGATCGCGCCGCCCCGAGACGAGCTCGATGAGGCGGTGCGGGATCTCGAGGACCCGAGCCGGAGCTCGACCCCGCCAACGAGTGGCGCGGATCGTGAAGCCTCCTGGATCATGCTGCCCCGCACGATCCTCGTCCCGATCGACTTCAGCACCTGCTCCGAGCGCGCCCTCGACTACGCGTTCACCCTCGCCGAGAAGCTCGACGCGACGGTGAGCCTCGTCACCGCGGTCGGCGCGGAGCATCCCGGGCTCGGACCCACGCTCTCGGATCCGGCCGTCGCGACGATCCGGCGCGACCGCATCGCGGGGCTCGAGAAGCTCGTGGGTGGGCGGTCGGCGCTCGCCAAGGTCGGCACGCTCGAGGTCGTGTTCGGGGATGCCCGCGACATGATCCTGCGAACCGCCGCCGAGCTCGGCGCGGACATGATCGTGATGGGCACGCACGGCCGCCGAGGGATCCCGCGCCTCGTGCTCGGCAGCGTCGCAGAGGAGGTCGTTCGCCGCGCGACGTGTCCGGTGGTCACCGTGCGCCAGGAGAAGCCGTCGTGAAGCGAATCCTCGTCGCCCTCGATGGCTCGCCCCGCGCTCCGACCGTGCTCGCCGCCGCCCTCCGGCTCGCGGAGCTCGAGCATGCGACGTTGATCGTGTATCGCGCGATCGGCGTCCCCACCGACATGCCACGCGAGCTCCTCGACGTCACGGATGCGCGCCTCGAGGACGTCCTCAAGCGCAACGCCCACACGGACCTCGAGCGGCTGACCGCGGACATCCCGCGCGAGCGCATCGAGAAGATCACCACCGAGCTCGCGACCCCATGGGACGGGATCTGCACGGCCGCACGGAGGGATGACGTCGATCTGATCGTGATCGGCTCGCACGGCTACGGCGGTCTCGATCGCATCCTCGGCACGATCGCCGGCAAGGTCGCCAATCATGCCGATCGCAACGTCCTGATCGTCCGGACACCGCTGTGAGCCTCGCGTGCGCATGCGACGTCCGGCACACGCCGCGCCTGATCGTCGTGACCGGCGGGCCCGGCGGCGGCAAGACCGCGCTCCTCGAGGTCGCGCAGAACACGTTCTGCCGCCACGTCGCCGTGCTGCCGGAGGCGGCGAGCCTCCTGTGGAAGGGCGGGTTCCCCCGCCACGACACCACGTCCGCGCGGTGCGCGGCCCAGCGCGCGATCGTGCGCGTCCAGATCGAGCTGCAGCGGATCGCGATCGAGGAGGGTCAGTACGGGCTGATCATCTGCGACCGCGGCACGCTCGACGGCCTCGCCTTCTGGCCCCGCGAGGCCGCCGAGTACCTCGAGGAGCTCGGGCTGTCCCGCGACCGCGAGCTGGCTCGCTATGCGTCGGTGATCCACATGCAGCCACCCGCGCGAGCGGGAGGCTACACGACCACCCCGATGCGGCCGGAGAGCGCGGAGCAAGCCGCCGCGATCGACGCGCGGATCGCGCACGCCTGGGCCGGCCATCCACGGACGTTCGTGATCCCGAGCAACACGAGCTTCGTCTCGAAGGTGGAGCGCGGGATCGCGCTGATCCGCGCCGAGATCCCCGCCTGCTGCCAGTGACGTCGTCAGTCGCGCGCGCGAACGACGAGCACCGCACACGGGCTGTGGCGGACGACCTTCTCGGCCACCGATCCGAGCAGCACGTGCTTGAGCCCCGTACGCCCGTGCGTCCCGATCACGATCAGGTCGATCTCCGGGTCCGCCTTGGCCGCACCGACGATCTCGTGCCACGGCGCGCCGGTGAAGAACTGCGTCGTCACGCGCGTCGCCCCGCGCTTCTCGGCGTCCGCCTTCCATTGCGCGAGCCCCGCCTCGGCGTCCTTGATCATCTGACCGATCATGTCGGCCGCGAACGCGACCCCCTCGCCCATCGAGAACACCGGCGGGGACCAGACGTGGACCAGGACGAGCTCCGCGTCGGTGGACTTCGCCATCGTGATCGCGGTGGTGAACGCCTCCTGCGATCCGGAGGAGAAGTCGATCGGGCACAGCAGCTTTTTCCACGCCATGCCCTGCTCTGTTGCAGTGCCCGTTCCAGCCTGGGGAGGGGCTCCGGGGCGGATCGGACGCAGATCCTGCGTCTGTGTTGCGTGCCGCGCGAGCGTTGCACGGGCCCGCGCTAGTTCACGCTTCGCCGCGCTTCTCGACGAGCTCGATCCCGATCGTCTTCAGGAGCTCGCTGGGGGAGGTGCCGCCGATCTGCACGATCACGTGATCGTTGGGGATGCGCTCGAGCGTGGCGCCCCGCTTGAGCGAGACGTGATCGGCCTCGATCGAGACCAGCTCGGTGCCGAGGTACGGCACCACCCGCTGCTCGCGCATCAACGTCTCCAGCCGGGTGCGCACGGTCCCACGCAGCCGCGCGAGCTGGCTCTTCCGGTAGCTCAACGAGACCGAGCTGCACAGCTCCGACTCGGCGAGCGCGATCGCGCAGTCCGCGGCCGCATTGCCTCCACCGACGACCATCACGTGCTTGCCGGCGAACGGCTCCGGCTCGAGCAGCCGATAGACGACCTTGGGGAGCTCCTCGCCCGGGATCCCGAGCGTGCGCGGCGCACCCCGGCGACCGAGCGCCAGGATCACCGTCGGCGCGCGCTCCGTGAAGCCGCCCGTGCCGACGACGCGCCACGCGGCGCCGTCCCGCGCGATCGACTCGACGCGCACGCCCTCCTGGAGGTCGAGGTGGACACGCGCGCGGATGTCCTCCCACAGCGCGAGCAGATCCTCCTTCTGCATCGTCTTCTTGCGCACGGTGCCGTACCCCGGCAGCTCCAGCGTCCCGGTCATCACGATCTTCGACCGCGGGTAGTGCGCGATCGTGCCGCCGTAGACGCTCTGCTCGACGATCTTCACCGACAGCCCGTTCGCCGTGCAGCCGAGCGCCGCAGCGATCCCGGCCGGACCGGCGCCGACCACGAGCACGTCGACGTCGCCCGCGCTCGCCCGTCGCCCGGTCTTCGCGATCGTCGCCGCGACCTGACCGCCCTGCATCGTGGCGTTGCGGATGAGGCCCATCCCGGTCAGCTCGCCGATGATGTAGATGCCCGCGCAGGTGGTCTCGTACTTCGGCGTCAGCATCGGGAGCTCGAGGCCGCGGGTCGCCGTGCCGAACACGAGCTTGATCGCGCCGACGGGACACGCCTGCATGCACGCCGAATGGCCGACGCACGACAGCGGGTTGATCAGCCGCGCGCGCCCGTCGGTGATCCCGAGGATCTCTTTCTCGGGACACGCACGGACGCACGCCCCGGAGCCGATGCAGATGTCGAGATCGATCTCGGGATGGAGCGAGGCCGGCGCGACGTCATCGCCCATCTGCGCGACGTCCTCGTGCACGATCGCGGCGCGCTGGTGCTTCCGCGCCTCGAGCCGTGTCCACAGGATGTACGGGATGCCCGCGGCGATCAGGAGTCCGAGGAGCGCCAGGTACGAGGTCATCACTCCTTGCCGGACGGATGGCAGGCGAGGCAGAAGTGGCGGTTCGAGCCGTCGCCGCGCTCGGTGGCGTACCGCCGCTCCTCGTTGTGCTCGCGGTCCTCCTTGGCGAGCGAGTGGCATCCGCTGTTGAGGCAGGTGGTGTTCGCGACGGTGTTGGGCAGCGCGTTGGGATCGTGACAGGTCGTGCACGGTGCGCTGTGGTCCCCGGTCAGCGGGAAGCGATCCTTCGGGTGCTTGTTGGCGCGCCCCGCCGGATGACAGGTCAAGCAGAAGTTCGGGACCGCCGCGGTGTACGCGTAGGACTGCCCCTGCGGTCCGCGGGTCCCGAGGTGGCTGTCGCGCTGGCTCCTCGAGTCAGGATGACACTGGATGCAGTTCGTGTTCGCGCCCGCCGTCGACGGCGCGAGGATGTCGAGGTCATGGCAGGCGAGGCACTTGATGCCGCCGTGCGGCCCCGACGTGACCACGAACGGCAGCGCCGGGTGCAGGCCTCCGAGCGCGGGTTGCCAGTCGGTGGTGCGGTGGCAGTCCGCGCACGTCGTCGGGAACCCGGAGGTCATGTGCGGCGGCACGCTCGACGCCTCGTAGTCGAGCGTGTGGCAGGTGACGCATGACTCCTGCGTGATCTCGACGACCTCGGCGGAGTGCGACTGCATGCACGCGGAGACCAGGACGAGGAGCGCGACCAGAGATCCCTTCATGGCAGTGGCCTCCAGGCTACCGTGGTAAGCAGCGCCGCGGCATCCCGATCGGAGCCGAGCGTGCCGGCGGCGGACACCCCGAGATCGAGGGCCGCCGAGATCGCGTAGTGGAGGTCGATCACCGCGCCGTGCTGGAGCGCCGGCCCGGTCGACGCGGCGTAGTCGAGCAGCTCGGGGCGATAGCGCGCGGCGAGGTCGAGGGTGCGAGACAGGACGACACCGAGGCCGAGGTGCGCCGCGGTCCAGCTCGCGAAGCTCGCGCGCCCTCCCGAGATCCCCGCGAGCACGCGACGCGGTCCGAACCGCAGCTCCCCGGCGAGGTAGCCCGAGCTGTCGTAGCTGGTCATGACCCCGTTCGTTCGCCCGACCGAGCCGATCGCGTCGAGGCTCCACCGCGCGCCGCGCGCCCCCGCAAACAGGCTCGCGCTCGCCCAGCTATCGCCTCCGGTGCAGGCCTCGTCGGGCACGTCACCCGGCTGCGGCGCGCGCGTGCACAGCCACTCCGCGGGCAACGCGGCCGCGAGCCGCAGCGACCGCTCGGGCCGGAGGAACGTGAGATCGGCACCGGCGTGCAGGCCGCGGCGCCGCCACTGCGCGGTCGCGCCGGCGCCGGTCAGCTCGAGCGAGCGAGCGCCCCACGGATTTCCCGCCGCGAACATCTGCGCCTCGGCCCAGCCATCGACGGACACCGACGCACGGCGCGCCGACGCGGTCATCGCGAGCCGTCGCTCGTCGAGCTCGCCGTCCCACGTCGAGCCGTAGCCGGTCAGCGCGACGCGCGGCTGCCACGCGGAGGTCGCATCGTCGTAGCCGACCTCCGCGCCGAACCGCGAGGCGCCGGTGTCCGGCTTGCCGGAGACCGGATCGGGCACGATGCCGCCGAACGCCGCGACCTCGAAGCTCGACCACCGGACCCCCGCCCGCACGCCGTCGAGCATCCCGAGCGACGACGCCGCATAGCGCAGGCGCCCCAACGCGAGATCCGGCGCGTCGGCACCGCCGTAGCGGACCTGCGCCGCGCGGACGAACAGGGGCACGCGCGCCCCGCCGTTCGCGCCCGCCGTGAACCCGCGCGCCGCCACATCGACGTCGGCCGCGAGCGGGCGCTCGGTCGAGAGGTCGTAGGAGGCGATCGCGCGCAGCTCGCCTTGCCCCGCGACCCCCGTGCGGTCCGCGGTCGCGAACGCGTGACCGATCACCGCGACGTGGGCCCGGCCCGGCGCGCGTCCCGAGCCGAGCGGCACCCGCGCCGGCGACTGGCTCGCCGCGGGGACGGCGAGGTCGGGCCACGCGCCGCGGAACGCCTCGGCAGGTCGCGGCGGAGGCAACGTCTTGACCACGCTCGCGGCGCCCGGTGTCACCTCCGCGATCCCCGTGGCGCCGACGGCGAGCTTCGCCCCTCCGAGCTCGACGGCCGCCGTCTTCTCGGTCGTCTCGACGACGGTGACCACGACATTCCCGAACCGGATCTTCATGCCACGGACGATCCCCGCCGCCCGACCGTGGTCGAGGTACGCGCTCTCCCCGGCGACCTCGACGACCTGGACGGCGAGCCGCTCGGCCGCGGCCGGTCGGACCGCACCCGCGACGACGATCGCCGCGATCAGCGTGCGCCTCATCGCGCCGCTCCGCGGGGATGACAGCGGAGGCAGGCCGCGGCCGCGCGCGACTGCGGTGTGCCGTGGTGCTGGCGCCGGAGCGCGAGGTCATCGTGGCAGCCATCGCAGCGCACGAGCTTGGTGCGGCGCGTGTCGACGTGGCAGCTCGCGCACGCGGCGCTGCGGTGGCTGCCGCTCGACAGCACGAACCACACGTCGTGGTCTCCGGTCCGGGCCATCGTCCGGCGGGCCAGCGCGTCGGGGTCGGCGAACGCCGGAGACCACGCGATCGTCTGGTGGCAGCGACCACAGTCGCGGGGGAACAGGGGCGCACCCTCCCCGCCGTCGTGCACCGGGTGCACGGTGCTGCGGTGGTACTCGGTGCGATGACAGGCGTAGCAGTCCGTCGGCAGATCGCTGAACGTGCGCCCGCCCTGCCGCTTGTGGCAGTCGGTGCAGTCGATCACCGCGTGGCGCCCGGTCAGCGGCATCCGCGTGCGGCGATGCTGCTCGAGCGTCGCCGTGTCGGACCACGCGGTCGCGCTGTGGCACTCGGCGCAGGTCTCGTCGTGACGACCCTCGTGCGGGTCGCGGTGACATCCCTCGCAGGTCGTCGCGGGGGGCGCCCCACCGGTGTGACACCGGCCGCAGGTCGACTGTTTGTGCGCGCCCCGCAGCGGGAAGCCGGTCCGATCGTGATCGAAGCCGCTCGCCCCCGCCGACGTCGACAGCTTCCAGCCCGCCGTCGTGTGACAGGCCGAGCAGTCCATGTCGTCGACGAACCCGCCGTGGGCCTTCGCCGCCGGCCGCATCGTGAGCGTGGGTTTCGGTGCCGGCAACGGACCGTTCGCGCCCGGAGGTGCCGCGAGCACGGTGCCCGCGAGCACCAGGGCGAGCGCGGTGAGCCCCGCGAGCACGATCAGCCGCCGGGTCATGGCTTCTCCCGATGAGGATTGGCGTGGCAGTCCTTGCACGCGCGATAGCCGAGGCGCCAGCGCACCGAGCTCGTACCGTCGCGCAGCGCCACGGGCTTGTGGCAGCTGGCGCACGCGAGCGGCTGGTGCTTGCCGTCGAGCGGGTACCCGGTCGTCTTGTGATCGAACGTCGCGGCGATGGTGAACGTCGTCGGCTGATGGCAGCTCTCGCACGGCTTCGTCGGCTGCGACCGCGCGAACTGCCCCGCGTGAACGTCGTCGTGGCAGCCCTCGCACGCGCGCGGGACGCCGCGATACGACGCGGGTTCCGCGCCCTTCTTCTCGCCGTGGCACGCCGCGCACGGAGTCCGCGCGTGAACCCCGACGAGGGGCCACGCGGTGTGATCGATCTTCGACTGCTTCCAGTCCACGGTCGTGTGGCAGCTCGCGCAGCCGGCTTGCTGCATCTCCTTCGCGAACTGCACGCCATGGGGGTTCGCGTGACAGTCGGCGCACGCGCGCTTGTCGACGCGGAGGTCCTTGCGCGGCCGTGCGGCCGTGTGGCAGCCACCGCACGGCGTCGCGACGTGCTTGCCGTCGAGGACGAACGCCGTGGTGGCGTGGGCGGTCACGCCGAACGTCGTCGGCGCGAACCCGGCGACGGTGTGGCATTGCGCGCAGTCGCCGCCCGCGCGTTGCGCGAACTCGCCCTTGTGCTCGTCGGCGTGGCACGGGGCGCACGTCTTGAACGCGATCCCCCGGAACCGCGACGCCTGGGGCCGCGACCGCGGGTGGCAGTCGGCGCACGCCACGGCGACGTGCTTGCCGGCGAGCGGGTAGCGCGTCTTCGCGTGATTGTCGCGCCCCGTCGACTCGGGCAGGCCGGTCCACCGGATCGAGGCGTGGCAGCTCTCGCAGCGGTTGCCGAACGTCGCGACGTGAACCTGCGGATGACAGCTCTGACACGCGGTCCCCTTCGACGGGGGCTTGTCATTGCCGCGGTCGTGGCAGGTCTCGCACTTCACGCGCGCGTGCCCGTTGGCGAGCGAGAGCTTGGGATGGACGCCGCGCATCTTGGCGTCCGCGACCTCCCAGCCGCCGGTGTCGTGACACGCGCTGCACGCCTTCGCCTTGAACTGTCCCTTGTGCGGATCCGCGTGGCACGTGTCGCAGGTGCTCGAGCGCAGCGGCTTCCACACCGGGGGCGATCCGGTGTGGCACTTCTCGCAAGCGACGGTGGTGTGCTTGCCGGTCAGCGGGTAGCTCGCGAGCGCGTGATCGAACGCCTTGCGATCGAACCCCTTCCAGTCGACGACGCCGTGGCACTTCTTGCAGTCAGCGCCGAACGTCGGCTTGTGCGGATCCTTGTGGCAGCTGGCGCACGCGGTGCTCGTCCCGAGGAAGACGGGCTTGCCGAGCGGCGACGTCTTCTTGTGGCAGGTCAGGCAGGTCGGCTTGCTGTGTGCGCCGTCGAGCGCATAGCCGGTCTGCAGGTGATCGAGCTTCTCCATCGCGCCGCCGGGCCACCGCACCAGCTTCGAGCCGCGGCCGAGGTGATCGACGTGGCAGTCCTCGCACGGCTTCCCCTTGTACGAGCGGCCGTGCAGGCCACGCGACGCGGCGATCTCGCCCGCGAGATCCTTGTGGCAGTCGAGGCACAGCCGCGCGACCACCTGCTTGCCCGACTCGTGACAGCGGTCGCAGTTGTCGTCCCCATCGATGCTCGCGTGGGCTTGCGCCAAGGGGCCGGGGGACAGGAGCTGCGCCCGCGCCACGGTGGGCAGGACGAGCACGCACAGCGCGAGCACCAGGCGGATCACGCGAAGATCCATCGGTACCCGTAGTACCAGGCGATGCCCGCATGGAGCAGGACGGCCGCGAGCATGAGGAGTGCGAAGAACCGGTGCAGGCCCCGCCACGATCGCAGCAGCGCCGCCATCCCCGACGAGCCGGCCTCCATCGAAGCCGCCTTGACCAGCTGGCGCGCGACCTTGCGCTCGGCCGGGGTCGCCGCCGATCGCGTCGGCAGGATCAACCGGAGTGCCTCGCGACGCGCGCGCGCGACCCGGCGCCACCGCGGGATCGCGATCACGGAGCGCAGCAGCGATGCGTTCGACGGGACCTGCGGTCCAGGCAGCGCGTCGATCGCGGTCGTCAGCTCGCCACGGCGGCCGGGCCATGCGGCCTCGGCGGCATCCAGCGCCTCGCGCAGGCGCTGGCGATCCGCCGCGGGGGTCAACGCGTGGAGGAACCGACCGATCAACCCGGTCAGCACCACGATCCCGAGGCTCGCCGCACTGGTCGCCGCGATCGGCGTGCGCAGCTGGAAGGCGGAGTGAAACGTCACCAGCGTCGCGGCGGTGAGCCCGGTGAACACGTGGAGGTCGAGCCACACCCGCATCGACCCGAGGCGCGTGCCCGCGAGTCGGCGGCGCACCAGGTACGACAGGTTGAGCACGATGAGGAGCGTCGCGACCCAGCCGTAGCCGTTGCCGATCAGGCCGCTCGGGCGCAGCTTGCGGAACTCGGGGTGCTCGACGCGGTCCTCGAGCGAGAGCGCATAGAAGCTCCAGCCCCGGTAGAGCAGCACCACGGCGAGCCCGACGACGACCAGGCCGAGCACGATCGGCAGCAACCGGACGCGTCGACGACCCTGGACCGCGGACATCTAGAAGCCCCAGCGCGCAGTGTGCAGCGTAACCACGCGCAATGGATCATACGTTGTTTGCACACCGACTCCGCGGGGTCCGGGACCGAGATCCCCAGCTTTCGCCCGACGATAGCGAGTCGGCCCGCCGCCCGCGAACGTCGCAGCCAGCGTTGTGTACATCGGCGTAGACGATGATCGATCCAAAGGGACTGCCTATCGGCGATGCGTGTCGACCAGCAGCTGGATCGCGCTGCGCGCGAGCTCCGTCGAGGTCGTGCCCCGGTGGATCGCATACACCCCCGCGTTGTCGAGCGCGATCGTCTCGAGCACGCGGACGCGCCCGGCCTCGATCGCGGCCCGCGCGACCGACTCGGGCACGATCGCGAGGTGGGTGCCGGCGGCCGCGGCCTCGACGAGGAAGGTCGCATCGTCGGCCTCGGCGGCGAGCCGCGGCGCGAGCTCGTGGTCGTGCAGGTACTCCTCGATCACCCCGCGCGTGTGCGCGCCGGTGCCGAACTGCAGCAGCGGGACGTCCTTCCAGTCGGCCGGGATCGACAGCGCCGGCGCCGCGATCGCGACGAGCGTGGCGGACTGGACCAGCGTGGCCTCGAGGTCGGCGCCCGCGGGTTCGGGAGGTGTGTTCTCGCACAGCACGAGATCGAGCGTCCCCGCCCGCAGCTCGCGCAGGAGGTCCGGGCAGTCGACGAGCCGGATCGAGAGCACGCAGTTCTCGAGCTCCAGCAGCGGCATCAGGAACGTCGCCGAGGTCGAGCGCGCGATCGCACCGCTGACGCCGACCCGCACCATCTGGCGGTGCTCCTTCGTGCTGCGCTCGAGATCGTGGAGCAGCCGATCGCCGACGCGGAACATCACGGACGTGTGCTCGAACGCGACCCGGCCCGCCTCGCTGAGGGTCAGGCCCGTGGACCGCCGCTCGAACAGGGTGACGCCGAGCTCGCGCTCGAGCGCGCGGAGCTGCTCGCTCACGGTGGGCTGCTTGACCCCGAGCCGCGCCGCGGCAGCCCCGACGGAGCGCTCCATCGCCGCGACGTGGAAGTAGTAGAGGTGGTTGTAGTTCAGCATGTCGGACCGCACCAGATGGTAGTGCAGGCAGCAGGCCGTGCGCGGGCGCGCGCCCGCGCGGAAACCGCGCAAGATTTGCGCCGCGGCCTGCGCAGCACCGAGCGTGGTTCGCGGATCAGCCGCCGGCGCCGAACGGATGACACCCCGCGCACCGCGCCGCCGTCGGCTCGTGAGCCTCGAGCCCGCGGTGGCAGGTCACGCACGTCGCGCGATCGTCGCGCGGCGCCACCTCGTGAGAACGATGGCAGCTCGCACAGGTGTCGTGGCCCTTCACGCGGTGCAACCCGGGTCGCTTCGCTGGCGCGTGGCAGCTCGCGCACGACGGTGGCGTCGCGACGCCGCCCGGCCCGTGGGGCCGGTGGCAGCTCGCGCACGCGAGCGGCTGATGCTTGCCATGCCCGGTCGCGGCCTTGTCGGCGTGGCAGCTGGCGCAGGTCGCCGCCGCAAGACGCTTGCCGCTGTGGGGCTCGTGGCAGGTCACGCACGCCTGATGTCCCCTGGGCGCGGAGCTGTTCTCCGCGGCGTGGCAGCTCGCGCACGCCGGCGGCGGCCGCTGGGGCTCGTGCACGCCGCCGGTGTGGCAGCTCGCGCACGCCTTGTGTCCCGTGTTCGTGCTCGCCGCGATCGGCGCGTGACAGCTCGCGCACGCCGGGGCCGGTGTCGACGGTGCATGCGCTGCCTGCTTGTGGCAGCCCTCGCACGCGCGGTGCCCGCTCGACCCGGCGCTCCGGACCTTCTCGGCATGACAGCTCGCGCACAGGGTCGCGGTGAGGGCCGGCTTGCCGGCGTGCGGCGTGTGGCAATCGAGACAGCGCGCGGTCGCGTGGCTCGTCTTGGCGTGGCAGCTCTCGCACGTGACGGCCTTCTGGTTGGTCGTCGCCGCATGCGGCGGATGACATCCCGCGCACGCCGCGGCAGGTCCCCCCACCGCCGACGGGCGGGGATGCGAGACCTTCTGGGCGTGACACGACGTGCAGGTCTTCGCCGCGCCGCCCTCGTGCGGCGTGTGGCAGCCGACACAGGTCGCATGCTTGCGCGCCGCGAGCACCGGCTTGTTCGCGTGACAGCTCGCGCACGGCGTGGCCTCGGCGGCCGCGAAGGCATGCGGCTCGTGGCAGCTGGAGCACTTCGGGTGCCCCGTGGAGATCGCCGCGAGCGTGACCTTGGCCTTGGCGCGCTGCTTCGCGTGGCAGCTCACGCACGTCGCATCGGCGACGAGGGCTGGCTCGTGCATCGAATGACAGTCGAGGCAGCCCCGCAGCCCCGCGTGCTTGGTCTGCTGATCCTCGTGACACGAGGTGCACAGCTGGACCTCGAGCGGTGGGGTCCCGTGGGCGCGATGACAATCGCCGCACGGCTGATCCGAGTGCGCACCGACGGCGGGCGTGTGGCGGCCCTGCGCGTTGTCGTGGCAGCGCATGCAGCTCGTCGGGCGGATCGTCGGATCGGCGCCGAAGCCATGGCAGTCCTGACAGCCGGGGACCTTGATGACCCCGATCGGATCGGGCATGTGCAGCGGCGTCTGCACCGCGCCATGACAGCGCGCGCAGAGCTCGACCGGAGGCGACGCGAAGCTCGCCTCGCCGTGACAGTCGCGGCACGGCACGCCGTGCTTGGCGACGTGCATCGTGTGACCCGCGCTCTCGCGCACGTCCTGCCAGGTCATCGGCACCCGTGCGGGCGGCGCGCGATCGCGGCCGTTGCACCCGACCAGCACGACCGCGACCACACCCGTCAGCAGCACGCTGACCCCGGCGAGCACCGCTCGCTTCATCGCGCTCCGATCGGGTGACACATCCGGCACGGCATCGCGGACAGCGGCTGACGGCTCGACCACCCGGGCGGATGGGGATTGCCGCCGACGCCGCCGACGGCGTGGCACTGGACTCACAGCTTCTCGCCCGCGCCGCCGTGACAGCCCGCGCACGCGGCCGGATCGCGGCGCGCCTCGCGGCCGTGCAGGTTCTCGCTCGCGGTCAACCCGACCCAGCCGCGCGGGTGCGGCGTCGTGCGGGTATCCCCGGCGACACCGCGCGAGGTGTGGCACGCGACGCAGCGATCGGGCTGATGACACGTCGAACACGCACCCGGATCCGCGCGGGCCTCGAGGCTGTGCCGCGCGGCGAACCCGGCCCGATGCGCGCTCGCGGCGAACGGATCCGCGAACCGCCGCGTCGAGGTCAGCGCAGGGACGGTCTGGCCGTGGCAATCCGCGCAGAACGATTGCTTGTGGCACGTCTCGCACAGATCGCCCGACGACGCCGCGCGCGTGCCGTGCTCGCGGATCCAGTCGCCGTCGTGCGCGAGGTGACTCTGCGGCAGCGTGCCGTCCTCGGCGAGGTTCTTGTGGCAGGCGTTGCACCTGCGCGCGCTCTGCCGATCGCCGTGACACTTGAAGCAGGTCGCCATCTGGGGGCGGATCCGCGCGTCGCCATCGGCGATCCCGGTGTGACACCGCATGCAGTTGCCACTCGCGGGCCCCTTGAGGTGAGGCGCGTGATCGAACCGCAGGTGGGACTTGGCCTCCGCGAGCTCGGCCGGGCGGTTGGCCGGGATGTGGCAGCCGCTGCACGGCGCCGGATCGTGCGGCTTGGTGTGGCAGGTGATGCAGCTCGCGTCGTCGGGCAGGTGGAGCGCCGCGCCGCCGCGCTCCATCCCCGCGTGACAGCGGGTGCAGCTCACGCCGGCGACGACGTGCGCGCGATGCGGGAACGCGTCGGGCACGGAGCGCTTGAAGCCAAGCACGCCCGCACACGCGACGAGCGCGATGCAGACGAGAGTCCACGCGAGGCGCTTCACTTCAGGCTCCAGCGCCGCGACAGCTGCAGCAGCGCGTCGACGCGGTGGCGATACTCCGGCGAGGCGCTCGCCTCGACGGCTACGGCCGCGGACCAGCTCGCGCACTCCCACGTCGCCGCGAGGAGCGCCCACGGCCACACGGCGCCGCGCCCGCGATCGTCGTCGGGGATCACGAGCTCGAGCTCGGTCGCGAGCGCCAGCGCGTGGGGCAACGCGATCCGCGCCGCGGCCCGCGCACCGGTCCACGACGAGCCATCACCGCCGCTGCGGCGGAGCTCGCCGGTGATCGCGCTCGTGCCGCGATCGTCGAGGCGCAGGCGCGCACGGGCGACGATCTCCTCGGCGAAGTCATCGTCGAGCCGGCGCGCCGCGACGTCGCCGATCAGATCGAGGCGCGGCGCCGCGCGCCAGGTGACGACGGAGCCGACGCGCTGCGACGGCACATCGCCGAGCACCGAGAACAGCGACGTCGCGGGCAACAGGTGCGAGCTCGCGCGATGCCGGGCGTAGAGCTCCGCGCGCAGGCCCTTCGTGCGCCGGCTCGCGCTGATGCCGACCTCGGCGAGCCCCGGAGTGACGAGGTCATACGCCGCGCGAACGCCGACGTCGTGCCGCTTGTCGATCGCCGCGCCGACATCGGCACCGAGCTCCTCGGTCATCAACCGACCGGCGTCACGCCGTTGCGCGTATGCGAGCCCGACCGAGCCGTAGTCCCCGAGCCGCCGCGCGACCCTGCCGCCGACGATCCAGTCCCACGACCGCCCGGTGACCAGGCCGCTCGCGACCACCGGCATCCCCGCGACCGCTTCGACATCGAACTGTCGCGGCAACCGCAGCCGCAGCGTCGCGCCGTCGACGTGGACCGGCCGCAGAGCGCCGAGCAGCGAGACGAACCGCCCGACGCGTCCCCGCGTGCGCGCGTCCTTCGACGTCGCGTCGACCGCGATCACGAGGACGTCACCGCTCGCGTCCTCACCGGGCGAGCGCGCGCCCGCGATCCACACGACGGCCTCGGCCGACAGACCGCTGCGCACCGCGCCATCCGCTTCGAGCACGAGCAGCCCGGCCGGCGACGCCGTGGTCGCGAGCGCATCGGCGCGCAGCCGCAACGGATCGGCGGCGGCCGCCGGGGCCGCGCACGCGATCGCGATGGTCGCGGCGAGCTTCATGTCTTGGGGCCGGCTTTCTCGTCGGGGATCACGGGGATCCCGGTGAGGCTGTCCCGCCTGGTGCGCTTGTCACGCCGGCCCAGCCGCAGGTCCTGGACGATCACGTAGCCGTAGAGGCCGAACGCGAGCGTGCCGAGCCCCTGCGCGACCGTCATCGCGATCATCACCGGCAGCGGCGTCGGATCGAACATCGACCACACCATCAGCGCGAGCGCGACCAGCGTCAGCAGCGCGGAGAACCGGAGCAGCCGCCTCACTTCGCCCCCGCCTTCGCGCGCTCGTGGATCTCGTGGCTGAACGGGTGGGCGGCCCCGTGGCAGCCCGCGCTCGCGCAGCTCAGCGTGTTCGCGCGGATCTCGACGAGCGTGCTCGCGTGATCACCGATCTTCTTCCACAACGGATTCTCCGTCGAGTGACAGCGGATGCAGGTCGCGTTCGGGAACGGCTTGACGATGTGGATCTTCGGCAGCGCCTCGTCGAGCGACAGCTGATGAAAGTTGAACGTGTACTCGTAGACGTGCCGCAGCCCGCCGATCTTCGTGGTGATCGTCCCGAACATCCCGTAGTCGGCGTGGCACGTGTAGCAGTTCTCGGTGCCGAACGCCTCGTTGCGGCCGTGGCGCGCGGCGAGCCCGAGGCTCTCGGGGTTCGACGAATCGATCCCGTACGGCGTCATCACGTGGCAGGAGGCGGTGCAGAACTTCCGCGTCTTCATCGCCTGGTAGCCGGCAACGTTGCCGGTCCCGGCGGTGGTCAGCGGCAGGAGCCCGATCCCGAACAGCAGCACGATCTTCGTGCCCCGCGTCAGGAGGGGTCGCCGGATCAGGTACCAGAGGAGCAGGATCGCGGAGAGCGCCGTGGCGCCGAGCGCGATCGTGATCAGTGGGTCAAAGTGCATCGACGTCTCCATCCATGTGCGCGCTCGTCGAGCCGTTCGGTCCGGGGGTGAGCAAGATCGATCCCGACGCCGTGACGGAGTCCGGATGACAGGACGCGCAGCTCGTCAGCGGGATCCCGGGGAGGTGACTCGGGGTCGTCGGTGGGATCCCGTGACAGCTCCCGCACGCTGCCCCGCCGATCGTGGTCCACACGGGACGCGCGGGTCCGTGACACCACGCCGTCGCGCAGCTCGCGATCGTGCGATCCCACCCGAGTGCCTGCACGACCTCGGCCGGCAGCGCGGAGTCGATGTGGCCCGCCGCCTCGAGCGACGCCGGCACGAGGTGACAGGTCGCGCACGCGATCGGCCCGCGGAGCCCCGACGGCGCGACGAGGTGAGCCTGATGAGCCCCGACGCCGAGTGCGGTCGTGAACACGTTGCCCCCGAGATCGCGCGGAGGCGCGGGCGACGCCGCGCTGCCATGACATCCGTCGCAGCCGCTCGTCGTGCCGAGCTGGATCGTGCCGTCGATGTGCGGGGCCGACGCGGGATGACATGCCACACACACGGACTGGGCGTGGCTCGGCGGCGGTGCAGCGTGGCAGCGGCCACAGGTCCCCGACGCGGCCGGATCGTCCCAGCGCGGGCGCGTCGCGGTGCCGCCCGGCGCATGCAGCGCGTCGCCATGGCAGTAGACGTTCGTGCAGGTGCCCGCCTCGAACGTCGGGGGGCCCTTGCGGTCCGCCGCGACCGGCGTCAGCTGCGCGCGCGCGCCGAGCATCACCTCCGCGGGCGCGGTGTCCCCGAGGATGTGACCGGGCGCATCCCACGCGTCCGGGACCGCATGGCACTCGGCGCAGGCGAGCTGCGCGCCGCGGTGAGCCACGTGTGCTCCGGTCGTCGGTCCGTCGCGATGACAGGTCACGCACGCCGTCGGCCCCGCGACGTGGCACGTCGTGCATGCGATGCCGGCCTTGCCGCCGGTGAAGTCCTCACCGTGACAGGTCGCGCACACCGCGAAGTCCCAGTCGCGGCGCGCGAGGTCCTTGCCGTGGAAGTCGTCACTCGTCTCGTCGAGGATGCCGGCCGGATGGACGCGCGCCGCGCAATCGACGCACGGCGACGACAGCTCGCGTGACTCGGAGCACCCGGCGATCGCGACGAGCACGACCCACGTCCTCATGGGATGCCGTGGAACCGCGACACATCCCAGTCCTTGCCATCGCCGTGGCAGGTCGCGCACGACTCCACGCCCATCAGCGTCGTGTTGATCAGCGCGTGGGCCGCGGCGTAGGGCTGGTCGTGGCAGCTCGTGCACACCGACGTCTGCGGCGCGATCTTGAGCGTGCGGCTCGCGTTCCAGAACGGCGCGTCGCAGAAGCTGTTCGCGTCCGCGCCCGCTGGCTCGGTGCACGTCAGCTCGATCGCGGTGCTCGGGAGGTACGCGGTCGACGCCGTCATCGGCAGCGTCCAGTTCTTGCTCGTGTGGCACGCCGCGCAGTCGGTGCGCTTGCGCGGATAGCGGACCTCGCCGAAGTCGGTGGGCGTGCCCGCCGGATTGACGTCGGTCGGCGCCGGGAACCCGCCGAGGATATACGGCTGGCTCAGCTCCTCGCCCATGTGGATCTTGTGGATCATCACGCGGAAGTCGACGGGCTCGGCGAGGACGGTCGAGCTCTCGAACCGGCTGACCCGCTGATCGTTGGCCTTGTTCGGGTTGTGGCACAGCACGCAGTAGTTGGGGTTCTTGCGCCCGCCGCCGTGGAACGCCAGATCGCGATGGCACCCGTTGCAGGTCGCGGCGGCGACGATCTCGCGGCGCGGCCGGGTGGTCGCGTCGGTGACCGGGAACGCGAACGTCGGTGACAGCGGCGCGAGGCGCGGTGAGGTCGTCGCCGGCGGCACGATCGGCGGGCTGAACGAGGCCTCGATCCCGACCGAATAGCTCCCGGACGCGGTCGGCGGGATCGCGGCCGCTGCAGGGAACGTGTAGGAGAACACGCCCTGGGTGAGGTCGACCACGGCGAGCGTCCCGACCGGGCTGGTGCCCTGGATCTGCGCCTGCCAGTAGCTCGCGAAGTCGGTGTTCGGACCGGCGATCGTCGCGGTGATCCCGGTCATCGGCGCGGTCAGCAGATCGCGCGGCGCATTGTTCTCGAGCGCCTTGAACGTCATCACCGGCGTCTGCCCGGGCGCGGTGTTCGTCATCGAGAGGATCTCGAACGTGAACGTCGGCAGGCTCGGATCGAGCGCCCCCTGGTAGTGCTCGACATCGACGGGCGCGATCACGGCGCCCGCTGCATGGCAGGTGACGCAGGTGGTATCGGCGAGGCCCAGGCCGCCCGAGTGCGCGACCTGCGGCGGCACCGCGGTGCCCGCGAAGATCGTCGTGTCGTGGCACGACGTGCACGCTGCGATCGAGATCCGGGTCTTCCAGCGGTCACCCTGGGCTCCCCCATGGCACGACTCGCAGCGCCGGATGTCCTGGGGAAACGCGACCGTCGAGAAGTCGTGTGTCGAACCGCTCGACCCGAAGATCTGATAGGGCTGGCCGGCGATCACCGACGGCAGGGCTCTCCCGCGGTGGAGCTTGTGGACCAGGACCTTGAAGTCGACCGGCGTCCCCATCGTGTCCATCGTCTGCGGCTGATGACACAGCACGCACTGGTCGACCTGGTTCCACTGCACGCGATGCGCGCTCAGATCACGATGACAGCTGTCGCAGCGGGCGTCGGTGACCTCCTCGCGATGGGCGGGCGTGCCGCCGCCGGGGACGACCGACAGCGTGTCGCGGTCGTTCGATTGCACCCCGCGGAACGTGCGCACGACGACACCCGCGACGGTCTGCGTGCGCAGCGGATCGAAGCCCGTGAGGGGTGCGACGAACGTGTAGTCGTAGAGGCCCGCCAGCAGGTCGACGGTCGCGAACGTGCCGTTCGCCTCGGCGACCACCTTCGTCGCGGGGGTGTTCGTGGTGTACGCGGTGTACTGGCCCGGCGAGCCATCGGGGAGCTGCGCGAGCTGGGCGAGCACGAAGCTGAGCGTGACCGTTCCCTCGGTCAGCATGCCCGAGCGATCGAGCGGCTTGCCGGTGCCGTCCTTGATCGTGAACCGAACGGTGGCGGTCGCCTGGGACATCGTGAGCGACTGGACCGCGATGTCGACGCCATCGCCGACGACCCACGGCGACGCACCCGGTTGCCCGTCGGTCCCCGAGACACCAGGCTGGCCGTCGGTGCCGTTCGTGCCGGACCCCGGAGGGCCACTCGGTCCCGGAGGGCCTTCGCAGCCGAGCAGGGCGATCGCGAGCAAGATCGGGAGGCGCATCGGGTGCGCTTATCTCACGACTCGTGCCAGTCCGAAGCGCGAGGAGACGCGGGACTTTGCGCATCCACGGTGAGGGACGACGCACCGAGTGCGCTCGGTTGCGCCAGACGTGCAATTCCTGCGAGGTTTCCATCCTCGAGCAGCAGCCGGCACGGCGGGGTGTCGAGATCGTCGAGCTGGCCGGACCGGACCGACCACACGAAGGCGACGACCGCGCCCGTGGCGATCACCAGGGCGAGCGGGAGGACGAGGTAGAGGGCATTCATCGGTCACCCCGAAACGCGGTCGACCGCAGCGAGCTGACGAGCACCGTCAACGAGCTCAGCGGCATCACGAGCGCCGCGATCAGCGGATGGATCAGCCCGGTCACGGCGAGCGTGCCAGCGGCGACGTTGTAGACGAGCGAGAACTTGAGGTTGCGGCGGATCGTGGCGAGGGTCGACCGCGCCCCGGCGATCGTGGTCGAGATCGCCGTGATCGAGGGTGACCGCAGGTAGACGTCAGCCGCCTCGATCGCGATCTCCGTCGCACCCGAGACCGCGATCCCCGCGGTCGCCGCGGCCATCGCTGCCGCATCGTTGATGCCATCACCGACCATCACGACCGGACCGTGCTCCCGCGCCGCCGTGACCGCCGCGACCTTGGCCTCCGGCGACACACCGCCGTGGCACCGATCGACAGGGAGCCCGAGCGAGGTCCCGACGGCACGGACCACGCGCGCGTCATCGCCCGACAGGATCTCGACCTGCCAGCCCAGGCGTCCCAGCGCATCGAGCGCGACGCGCGCATCGTCGCGGATCGGATCCGCGAGTCCGGCGACCGCGATCGTGACGCCGTCGACCGCGATCACGATCGGCGTCTCGCCGCGCTCGGCCAGCTCCGCGATCCAGCCCTCGATCACGGGCCGACTCGGCACCTGCGCACGCACCCACGGGGGCGCACCGACGTGGATCCGGCGCCCCTCGACGATCCCGGAGATGCCACGCCCGAGCTCCTCGCGGATGTCGTGGGCCTGCGCCGAGGCCTCGGCATAGGAGCGGAGCGCGCGCGCGATCGGGTGATCGCTGCCGGCCTCGACCGCGGCCGCGAGGCCGGCGGCATCGAGATCGCCGCGCCACGACACGACGGCGAGCTGGCCGGCGGTCAGCGTACCGGTCTTGTCGACGAACATCGTGCCGGGCGTCGCGAGCCGCTCGAGGGCATCGGCACCCTTGACCAGGACGCCGCGCCGCGCTGCGCGACCGAGCGCGACGGTGACCGCGAGCGGCGTCGCGAGGGCGAGCGCGCACGGACACGTGACGATCAAGAGCGCCATCGCGTGCTCGGCCCCGAGGGCGGGCGACACCACCGACCAGCCGAGCAGCGTGAGCAGCGCGGCGAGCGAGACCACCTTGACGAACGACCCCGCGATCCGATCGACGAGGCGCTCGATCGGCGCCTTGCGCGTCGATAGCGCCTCGATGCTCGCGACGAGTGCGCCGACCCGCGTCGCCTCGCCGACCGCGTCCGCGCGGACGACGAG
>Ga0102851_10000277_pt1 | contig 24303 bp, 18 predicted proteins | sample Mud3Dept3metaG_FD_79558 | JGI IMG/M metagenome (GOLD analysis project Ga0102851, IMG submission 79558) | Freshwater wetland microbial communities from Ohio, USA, analyzing the effect of biotic and abiotic controls - Mud 3 Core 4 Depth 3... | ecosystem: Environmental > Aquatic > Freshwater >... | reverse complement strand
GAGGTCGTCGCCCGAGAGACCCTCCGGCACGTCGGGCTTCGCATCGGCCAGCGCCTGCTCGTAGTCGAGCGCGCCGGGCAGTAGCGCTTCGCCGGACCCATCTCCCACTTGCAGCCACAGGCGGACCTTCGGCAGCCGGTCGCGGATCTGCGCGAGCGTCGGCGCAAACGACGCGTGGTACACCACCGCCTTCGCGTCGGCGTTGTCGAATAGGTAGAGCAGTTCTTCCTCGACGTAGCGGTAGTTGACGTTGAACGACGCGCAGCGCGCCTTGAACGAACCGAGCATTCCCTCGAGATACTCGTTGCCGTTGTAGAGGTAGAGCGCAACGTGATCCTGCCCGCTCTCCCAGTTCTGAAGCGTCGAGCGCTCGCGCCGGCAGCCGAGCCCGTGCGCGCGCAGCAGCGACCCGAGGCGGCGCGTGCGGTCGGTGGTCTGCGACCAGGTGAAGCGGCGGTCGCGAAAGATCAGGCAGTCGCGATCGGGCGCGACCGCGGCGATCGCCTCGTGGATGGCGGCAAGATTCAGCATCGAGGGTGGTCTCCTGAAAGGCGCGGCGCAGACTAGCTCATGGGGTCCGCTCGCTACGCACTCAGCTCATGAACTTCGCTCGCCTGCGGCTCGCTGCGCGCTCGCTACGCACTCAGCTCATGAACTTCGCTCGCCTGCGGCTCGCTGCGCGCTCGCTACGCTCGCTTGCGCGGCGCGAGTCGCTGGAGCGCAGCGAGCGCATCGAGCGTCGCTTCGACGCGCACGGGGATCGGCGCGGACGCGGGCCCGAAGCTGCCGTCGGGCGACTGCTCCGCGGCGAGCGACAGCACCAGTTCGTCGGCCGCGAGCCGCGCACCCGGCAGGGATTGCGCATCGCAGAGCGCGAAGACGCGCGCGGTGTCGAGCGCATCGATCGCGCCCGTGCGAAAGCCGCGCTCGAGTTCGCGACCGCACCACTGGAGCGCCGCGTCCGACAGCTCGTCGTCGGTATTGGCGTACCACTGCGCGTAGCCGGCGATCGCCAGGGGGTCGCCGCCCTGCACGCGATCGGGACTCCAGTGCGCGGCGAGGAAGGCGCCTGCCGCGCGCAAGACATTCGGGCGCGCGCAGGCGGTCTTCGCGAGTTGGCCGGCGATCTGCGCCGTCGTGACGACGCGCGCGCCGTCGTCGCCCGCGCCGGGCTCGTCGCCGAGCGTCCAGGAACCGTCGTCGCGCTGCGCCGCCGAGACGATCGCCACCGCACGCTCCACTTCGGCGCCGCGCCGCACGCCAATCGCGTCGAGCACCGCGATCGCCGTCGCAGCGCGCGCCGGATCCTCGATTGCGCCGAGCAGCTTGCACACTGTCTCGCGTGCACTGGGATCGAAAAGTGCCGTCGCGCGCGCGCGCTGGAGCGCGTCGCCCTGGCCGAGCACGAAGGCGCGCGCCCGCGCGACGAGGTCGCTTTCTCCGGCCGCGCTCATGCGCGCAGCAGCAGACCCGTCAGGTAGCGACCCTCGGGATGATCGAGCGCGACCGGGTGATCGGCCGGTGCGCCGAGTTCGCGCAGCACCTGCACCGGTCGCTCGGCGTCGAGCGACGCGCCAAAGGCGATCTTGCGGAACAGATCGGGGCCGATGTGATGCGAGCACGAGAAGCTGAGCACGAGCGCATCGGGCGCCGCGCGCTTCAGCGTCCAGAGCAGCAGATCTTTGTAGGCGCGCGCCGCGCGATCCACGTCGCCCGAGCGGCGCGCGAGCGGCGGCGGATCGACGACGATCAGGTCCCACGGTCCGGCGACACGGCGCGCAAAGCCGAAGGCGTCGTCGCGCGAGAAGCGCAGCGGAATCGCCGCCGCCCACGGCTCGAGATGGCGCTCGGCGGTTTCGATCGCCTCGACCGACGACTCGACCACCGCAATCGACTGCGCGCCGCCGTGCGCCGCCGCGACCGAAAAGCCGCCCGTGTACGCGAACAGGTCGAGCACGCGGCGGCCGGGCGCCAGCGCCTGCACGAGATCGCGCGCGTCGCGCTGATCGAGATAGAAACCCGTCTTCTGGCCGCCGCCGATGTCGACGCGGTAGGCGCGCGCGCGCTCGCGGATCGCGATCGGGTCCTTCGGCGGGTCACCCCAGAGCGGACCCTGGTGAACCGGGATGCCCTCGCGTCGCGCGGCCTGGGCGTCGGGGCGTTCGAGCGCGGCGGGTGCGCCGGTCGCGCGGCGCAGCGCGTCGACGACCAGGTCGCGGCGCGCGTCCATGCCGGCCGTCGACAAGCGCACGACCAGCACGTCGGCGTAGCGATCGACGACCAGGCCCGGCAGCTCATCGCCTTCCGAGTTCACCAGTCGCATCGCATTGGTGTCGCCCACCAGCGGATCGCCGGCGCGGCGCGCGACCGCGCGCTCGATGCGCTCGGCGATGAGATCGTCGCTCGGCGCTTCGCTTCCGAATGCGAGCAGCCGCACCCGGATCTGCGACTGCGGCGACCAGTGCCCGAAGCCGAGCGTCTCGCCCTCGGCCGAGACGACGCGCGCCCATGCGCCGGGCTCTTCGCCACCCTCGACGCGATCGACCGCTCCGGAGAGCACCCACGGGTGCCGCCTGCGCGCCGAGCGATCGCGCGTGGGCTTGAGGAAGACATCCAACATGGCATGACGATGGGGGATCGGCCGGGCCGCGTCCACTTGCGTGTTCAGGGCGCGCGCTGGCGGACCCGCAGCGGATCGACGGCAGCCGCCATCGCCTCGCGATCGAGCCCACCGCCCAGGAACGCGTCGATCGCGCGCGCGGCGCGCTGTGGGTCGGCCACGACTTCGGTGTAGTCGAGCGCGAGCACTCGAAACGACGGCTGCTGCGCCAGCCACGCCTCGGTCTCGGCGAGTTGCGCGGCGAACACCGCCGCCAGGCGCTCGCGCGAAAGCGCGGCGTCCGCCGGTGCGCCGCGCCGCGCGAGCATGCGCTCCTGGGACGCAATCACGTCACCGAGCCGCCGGCGCATCCAGAGCGCGCGGTACTCGAAGCCCCGCGGCAGCTGCCGCAGCAGCGCGTAGACCACTTTCACCGCCTTGCCCGGAGCCTGCGCGACCCAACTCGCGTCCGTCGCCGTGCGCAACACCGGCGCATACTCGAGATAGCCGCTGGGATTGTCCGCGTCGGGCGGGCGCATCGCGTCCGAAAGCAGCGGCACGCCGCCCGCGAGCAGCATCTGCATCGCGAGCGAGGTCCCCGAACGCGGCAGCCCCGAAACCACCGTGACGAAGCCGCGCGCGCTGCTCATCCGCGTCGCGCGAAGGCGTAGGCGCGCTCGAAGAGTTGCTTCGCTCCGGTCTCCACGAGCCGCCCGTGCGCGAGGATCATCCGGTCGAAATCCCAGCAGAGGATGCGTTCGACGGCGCGTCGCAGCGCCGGTCTGTCGCGGCGCAGGCTCCACTTCATGTCGCGCGGCGGACCGTGGCGCTGGTAGATCCCACCGAGACGCGCGACCAGGCGCGACGCGAACGGCCACTCCTCGCTGCCCTCTTCGCACAGGTCGGTGAGGATCAGCGTGCCGCTCGCGCGGTGCAGGAACACGACCTCGTCGAGGAAGAAACGCCCCCGCACGAGACACTGATCGAGGTCGCTCGACCAGCCAGGTCGCGGCGTGTCACCGAGCACGACGTCGAAACGCAGGTCGGGACGGCGCGCGGGCAGATCGGGCGAGGCGTAGGTACAGGCGTCCGGAAAGTGCACGGTGAACTCCGCCACGTAGAGGTGATGCAGCTTGTTGGGTGCCACCACGTGCTCGACCGGGCCGAGCTCGCGCAACGCCGCGAGCAGCATCGCGTCCGGCGCGATCGGCGAGTGGACGAACAATGCACCGTCCGAGAGCTTGCACACCGTCATGCGCGTACCCATCGCGATTCCGTGGAAGCGAAGCGGCCGCCAGGCGGTCCAGAGCGCGCCTTCGACGAAGGGCGCGAGCCCACGCCCCCGCTCGATCGGTCGAACGCGTACCGGCGCTGCACTCATGGGGCTGTCGCGCGCGGGTCCGTCATGGAGCGCACGATCCTCGCGTCCCTGGCCCGGCTCAGAGCGCCGCGAGCCGCGCGCGGAGGATCACCGAAAGAGATCAGTTCCATACGGGCACCTCCTCGGTACACGCAGTATGGCGCGAGATCGTGCTCCCGTGTCAATTCGAGATTGCGACTTCCGGCGCTCGCGCCGCCAACTCGAAGTGCACCGGGATCTCGAGGCGACCGTAGACGTACGGCAACTGATCGACCGCGTGCACCGCCCGCAGCGCGGCGCGATCGAGTGCGGCGAAGCCGGAGGAGTGAGCCACGGCAACGCCGCGCGCGCGGCCGTCCGCGCCGATCTCGAAGGCGAGCAATGCCGTACCCTGCGTGCGGCGAAGGCGCGCGATCGGCGGGTACACCAGCGCCGCCTGGACGCGGCGCTGAATCGCGTCGAGCCGCTCGTCGAGGCTCGGGCCATGCGGGACCACGTCCCCACCCGATGCGCTCCGCGCCACGGCCGGCGCAGCCGACGGATCCGCTCCGGCCCCCCCCGCCAGCGCGGACGCAAGAATCACGACGAGTGCTGCGATCGCGGCGCGGAGTTCCGGCATGGCGCGCGTCACTCGACTGCGTCCGGCACGCCGTTGGCGTTCGCGTCGGTCGCCGGAACTGAGTGGATCGCGGCGACGGCGTCCACGTCCACACCGGCGTTGTTGGGCCCGTACGGGTCGCCGGTCACGAAATTCGCGTCGACGATGCGCACGTAGCGCGCCCAGCCGAGGCCGAGATCGGCGAGGTCGAACGAGTCGCCGCCCGCGCCGCCGGGAGCCGGCGGCGGAATCACCGGCAGCCCGATCAGGTCTTCGATGCCGCCGCCGGTCGGAATCGACGCGTGCGGCGTGCTCGGATCGTTCGCATTCGAGAGCACGGGAAGCACGCCGGCGCAGCCCGGATAGAAGACGCCCGTCGCGGGGTTCGTGGTGAGCGAGCACGGGAACTCGTACCAGGTCGTGCCGTTCTGGGAGACCGACACGCGGCCCGGATCCGCGAACGGGCGCTCGATGGTGAGCATCGCCGCGTTGAAGGCCAGGAAGGCGTTCTCGAACACCGTGAAGTCGGGACCCGGTTCGTCGGCGATCGCGTTGTCGTCGAAGCGCAGCACGATCGATCCGCCGAAGCCGAGCGAGAACACGTCGAGACCGCCCTGGAAGAGGCCCGCGCCCTTGGGTGGACCGGTGACGATGCCCGGCAGGTACGGGGCGCCCGGAAAGCCGCCGTTCTGGCCGACCGTGTAACTCACGACGGCGTCGGCGTACGGATCACCCAGCGCCTGGAACGACGCCTGGCACTGCTTCGTCAGCGAGCCCAGCTGCACGCGAGCCGTCAGCTGGTTGGTTCCGGGCAGGACGATGCCGCTCCATACGTCGCTCGCCGTCGCGTTCTGGCGGCCGCCTGCCGGCGGGAGCAGCGTGAACGCGCTCGTCACGTCGGTCCCGTTCAAGAGCACTTGCAGCGTCTGCTCGTTCGTCTGCTCTCGGAGGTTCACGAGCAGGTCCAACGGCCCGTAGGTGACTGTGCTCCCCGCAGCGGGTTCGTCGCAATCGATGTTCCGGCGAATTCGACCGGCCTGTGCCGGCTGCGCCGCGAGACTCACGAGGGCGACGCCGGCGGCGAGGGCCGCGACGGCGCCGAAGCCGGATCGCGTCGCGAACCGCGCGCTCATCGGCGCTCTCCGCGACGCCGCGTGACCGCGAGCGCAACGAGCGCAACAGCGCCGGCGAGACCTGCCGCGGGCTCGGGCACCGGATCCAGCCGCAACACCTTCGGCGCGCCGGGGAAGCCGCCGTCGAGAACCCAGATCGTGCCGCCGTCCTCGAAGAGGCCCGACGCGAAGCCGAACCCCGACGCGAGCGTGGTCGTCGCGCCGGTTGCCGGGTCGATCCGCAGCAGATCGCCGAACGCGGTGGCGAGCAGCATCCCGCTCGCTTCGAGTTCGAGATCGTATTGGCCGGCGAGTTCGGTTGCGATCGGGGTGCGGGCTCCCGTCGCGCCCGGCAGCGCCACCGACGACACCGAACCCTGGAACGTGCCGCCATCCACGTCGCCGATGAACAGCTTGCCGGCATCCGCGGCGAGACCGGCCGCGTAGCCGAGATCGACCTGCACGACCGTCTGCGACGCCTCCGCGATGTCGATCGCGAGCACACGGCCGGCGGGCGGGAAGGCCTCCGAAGCGTCCGTGGCGAAGACGCGGTTGCCGTTCGGGGCGTCCGGATCGAGCACGATGTCGGCGATGCCGGGCACCGAACCGGCCGGCAGCAGCTCGATGTCGCGCGCGCGCAGTGGCGTGCCGAAGCTGCCATGCGGCGCCGCGATTCCGTAGAGCGTGTCGCCGGTCTCCGAGCCCAGCGCCTCGTCGCCGTTGTCGGTGACGAGCAGGCGGTCGTGGACCACATCGTAGGCGAAGCCCGAAAGCGCGTTGAAGCCATCCGCGATGACGGTGGTTCCGTCGCCGTCGATGCGCACCACCGACTGCGCCGCGCCGCTGAAGCCGGGACCGACGCCGACGAAGAGCGCGCCGCTCGCGACGACGACGTCGCCCTGCGCGAAATCCGGGAGCCCGATCTCCGTCACGGTGTAGCCCGGTGCGCTGATCGCGTCCGCGCGCGGCGCCGCGGCCCCGAGCCCGATCGCACTCGCAACACTAAGGAGAGTCCTCTCCCATAGCTGAATTCGCAATTCCATCCTCCTCCAGTCGGAACTCCAAGATCACCTTGCGCCACGGCGAGCGGCGGCCGTCGGCGAGTTGCTGCGCCACGAGGAACTCGGCGTCCCCGGGCGCAATCGCAACGGCGAGATCGAGCGGCGCGCGCGCAGCGTCCACACCAGCGGCGACCGCCACGCGCGCGATCTCCACGTCCTCCGCGCCCGCTGCATCGAGCGAGGAAAGCCTGCGCGCGACGACGATCTCGCCGCCCGGCTCCGCGGGCTCGACTTGCAACGACAACACGGCGCCGGCGCCGTCCCCGGTTTCCTCGCGCGCCAGCAGCTGCGGAGGCGATGGGTCCCGCAATGCGCGCACCGGCGCCGACGCCGCGGCCGCCGCGGGACCGGCACCGCGCGGCGACGCCACCAGCAGCACGTCGCCAGCCGGCAACACCAGCGTGGGCAACTCGAGCGTGCCGTCGCTGCGGCTGAGCCCGATCGCGACGCGTGCGGACCGAGACCCGACGAGACGCCACAACTCGATCGCGCGCGGCGCAGCCGGGTCGCGGCCGTGGATCGCGAGCGCGTTGCCGAGCGCCGTCTGCGGATCGTCGAGCACGATCGCCGCCGCGCGCCCGTCCTCACGGCCGCGCTGCGCGCGATCGGACGCCGGCGTGAACTCGATCGCCGAAGCGGCGGCGGGCGCGCGCGGAGCGGCCGCCCTCTCGCCTACATCTGGGATCGGCGCCGCGCCCATGCGCGCGGCTGTCGCACCTTCGTGTGCCGTATCGCCGACGCCGCTCGAATCCGCCGCTCGCTGCGCCGCGCCTCCGCGCGGCGCGTCGTTCGTCGCGAGCCGTTCGGCTGCGATCCCCACCGCAAGCGCGCAGGCCGCGCTCAGCGCGAGTCGATGCGAACGCCGCAAAGCTGGCCCTCCGGAAGACTCGCGAGAAACAGCACGTCCGGTCCGTGGTAGTCGACGCCCGGCCGCCCCGGTCGCACGCGCACGGCGCCGGGCGCGCGCGAAAGGCCCAGCGACGCCGGGTCGAGCGGCGCGGTGATCGGCAACGTCTGCAACACACGAAAGCGCTCGGGAACCGCGGGCACCGGCACCGGTGGGTTGCCAGAGACGTCCACGCCGACGATCGCAAGCGTTCCATCGCAGAAGTCGCTCGCGAAGACCTTGGTGCCGGTGGCGTCGAAGTCCGCGCCCACGACGTATCCGGGACAGGTCGCAGCGGGAGCGCCGTTCGCTAGCGCGGGGAGTTCGAGCGGTGTCGTGGCATCGAAGATCACTGCGTTCGGACCGCTGGAGCCGTCGAGCACGAGCGGCACCGCGCCCGGCGCACTCACGAGTGTGTCGAGTGGCGAGAGGTCTACGGCGTAGAGCCGGCGCGCCAGCGCGGAACCGACCAGCGCGACGCGCCCGGTCGGGTCGATCGCGAGGCGGTCGAAGGAGGGCGCCGCGAGCCCGAGCGGAATCGTCGCGACGAGCCGGCGCTCGGCCGCGTCGATCACGTCGATCGCCGCGTTGCTCTGCGCCCGCCCGCCGGCTTCGCGTTCGGGCGTCGCGGGATCGTCGGGCGCGAGGCCGAGCGCGCCGCTCACCGTGACGAGCACGAAATCGCGCCCGCTCGGCGACCGGTAGGCCGTCGCGTGGGTGGGATTGAAGCCGGACGTGAAGAGCACCGCGCCCGTCGCACTCGGCGAGACGCGCGGTGGCGTGGCGCTCGCATCGAAGTCGAAGACGAGGACAGTGCCGGGCAGGAACTGCGTGTCGGGTCGGCCCGGGTTGGCGCCGATGTTCGAGACCGAGACGAAGAGCGCGCCCGCCGCGACCGCTGCGCCCGACGTGAAACCCGAGAAGAAGCTGGGCTGGCTGGGATCGCAGCGGGTCGGCACGACTGGCGCGCCGCGCGAATCGAGCGTGCCCACCGGCACCGTGACGCAGGTTCGCGTCGGAATCGCCACGCGCAGGTCGCTCGCGCCCGGCGCCGGGCTGAATGGCCACGCGCTCGCCGCCGCCGAGGCCGGCGTCGAGACGCTGAACTCGCGCAGCGCGCCCGAACCGGGATCGACGAAGGCGACCGCCTCGCAGGAGCTGGCGGTCACCAGCGCGAGATCGCTCGCGACGCTCACGAGGCCATCGAACGCCGGATCGAGGAAGCCGCCGCAGGCGTCCTGCGCGATCGCGCCGCGCAGGTCGACGAGCGGACCGCTCGCGATCGCGCGCGGCGGCACGCTCTCGACGTCCGCGGGAACGACGACGCCCGGGTTGAAGCTCGCCGCGAGCCCGCGCCCGGGCGCGCCCACCGCGAAGTCGAAGCCAGCCGGGAACTGGCTCGGCAGCGCGAGGCAGCGCTCGTCGGGCGTGTCCACGGTGGTGACCGGCGGGCTTCCGCCGCCGCCCGACCCGCCTCCGCACGAGCCGCCCGTGTGCAGCCAGGCGAGCAGGGCAAAGAGCGCGAGCATCCGCGCGTCCGTCCTCACCACGCCGTCTCCACGCGCAGCGCGAAGCTGCGGCCCGGCTGCGGGAAGAACTGGGCGTCTCGCACGGCGACGTCGCCGAGATTCTTGCCTTCGAGCGTCACCAGCAGCGAACGCACCGGCAGCTGCGCGGGCAGCCAGCCGAGCACCGCGAGGTCCACCGAGATCGCCGCGTCCCACACCGTGCGCGCCGGGAGGATCGTGTTGCCCGAATCCGAGACGGGGATCTCGGAGGTGATCTGCACTTCGCCGATCAACTGCACCGCGCGCGACGGCGGACCCACCGCGACGCGTACGCTGGTCTCGTCCGCGGCGCGGCCCGGCAGGAAGGCATCGGTGGCGTCGATGCGCGCGTCGAGGTGCGTGTAGCTGGCGGCCACGTCCACCCAGTCGAAGACGCGGAAGCCGCCGGACAACTCGACGCCGTCGATCGTCGCGGCGCCCGTATTGCGCGGCTCGACCAGCGACGGCGACACCAGCAGGAACACGATCGAGTCGTCGACGTCGTTGTGGAAGTAGGCGCCTTCGAGGAAGGCGTCGGTCACCGGGCCGAGGCGCGCGACGGCGATCTTCGCGCCGATGTCGGCGTTGGTCGCCGCTTCGGGCTGGAGCGCGGGATTGCCGCGCAGGAAGCCGCGATCGGGGAAGTACAGCTCGTCGAAGTTCGGCACGCGGAAGGAGCGCTCGAGATTGCCCTTCACGCGCAGCCACGGCAGCGGCGTCACGATCGCTCCGATGCGCGGCAGCCAGCGGGCCCCGAAGCCTTCGGTGCGATCCCAGCGCAGCGCCGGGATGACGCGTAGGCGCTGCTCGAAGGCGCCGATGTCGTCCTGCAGCACGACGGCGCCGGCGCTGCGGCCGCGATCGTCGAACGAGTCGGAGCGCAGCGCGTCGCGCTGCGCTTCGAGCGAGAGCGAGGCGCGGTGGAGCGTTTCGAAGAGCGGGATCTCGCGCGCGATGCCGAGGCGCGAACCAAGCACGTCGTTGCGATCTTCGGTGTCGATCGTCGTGCCGAGACTCGGCACGAGATCGGGATCGGTGAAGCGGGTGCGCTCGTAGCGGTGCCAGAAGTCGAGCGTCGCGTCGAGGCGCGCCGGCGTGAGTTCCGCCGCTTCGAGCGTCGCGCCGAGTACATTGCGCGTGAGCCGCTCGTGGGCGCGTGCGCGCTGGCCCGCGGCGCCGACGCTGCCCGCGTCGAGACCGGGCTGCCCGCGCGAGACGTAGAAGAGCTGGTCGCGCACGGTGATGTGCGCCTTCTCGCCGAGGTCGTGGCCGAGCGCGAGCAAACCAGCCTGGCTCTCGGACTCGTTGTTGATGCGCGTCGCCGTCTTCGGATCGGGTTCGATCACGACGCCGCCGATGTCGAGCGCGGGACGCCGGAACTCGAAGTCGCCGTCGCTGCCGAAACCGTCGTAGCCGAAGGCGTACTCGAGCCCGCGCGCCGTTCCCGAGCTGGCGGCGTTGCCGCGCCAGGTACTCCACGATCCACCGCTGAGCGACGCGTTGGAGCGTCGCTCTCCGCCCGGCCGGCGCGTGACGAGATTCACCACGCCGCCGATCGCGTCGCTGCCGGCCTGCACCGAGCCGCCCCCGCGCGACACCTCGATGCGTTCGAGCAGCGAGAGCGGAATCGTCGAGAGATCGACCGCGCCGGACTGGGCGCTGTTGAGCGTCACGCCGTCGAGCTGCACGTCCACCTGCGCGGCCGTCGAGCCGCGGATCGAGATCTCCGCCGGTTGCCCTTCGCCGCCGAAGCGGCGGATCTGCACGCCGGGCGTGCGTTCGAGCAGCTCCTCGACGCTCGTCACTTCGCCGCGGTACGACTGGACGTCGATCACCGTCGTGAACGACGACGGATCTTCGGGCAGGTCGGCCGGCTCGACCTCGCGCACCACGACGGGCGGTACCTGGCGCGTGACGAGCGGCGGCTTCGCGGGCGCTTCGGATTCATCGACGTCACCAGCCGATGCCGCAGATGCGACCCACGCAAACGCCGCGAGCAGCGCGCCGATCCCGGCGCTGCGTGCACGGCGCCGTCGCGCCCCTTCCCCGCCGTCGCGTCTTTTCACTCCGCCTCCCTTGCGCTGCTCCCGAGCGCGGGGAATCGCGGCGACGGCGCAATCGCACCGCCTCCGCCGGACGTGACGTCTCGCGGCTTCGAGGGTCTCTGGGATTCGGGAGAAAGCAGTCGGCGGCGCAGCGGCGCAGTCGGCGTGCCCCTTCGTCACCGGAAGAGGTTCGAGCCGCGCAGGAGGACTGGTCTTCTGGCTTCCGGATCGCTCTTCCGCGGAGCCTTCCCGGTCCTTCCTGACTCGTTCAGGATCGGACCAGTGGCGTCTTTCCGCGGTCGTCCCCGGTTACAGCGACGGGCTCGCGCCGGATTCACACCGGCTTCCGCGCCGCTCGAACAGGTCCGGATTTCTCCCCGGCCGTCACTCGAGCAGCCCCCGGTGTCTCGACCGGGGAGCCCTCCCACGCCAATTCCAAGATCGCTGCTTAGCATGCGCCCCGGCGGCGCGCCAAGCCCGTACGCGCCGAGCGGCGCGCGTCAGCGCCGGGCGTCGTGCGACGGGGCCGTCGATGCGCGGCGCACCGCGAGCAGCGCGTCGCGCAGAGCGGTCCGCGCGGGCGCGTCGAGCCAGACGTCGACGGGACCCCAGTCCGCGCCGTCGAGCGATGACGCCGGGATCGGCGCCGTCGCGGCGAGCGCGCTCACGATGCGGTCGCCGAGCGCACCGATCGCCGGTCGCAGCGCCTGCTCCAGGTCGAGGTCGGGGGCGTCGTCGCGCGCGCTGGTGTCGCGCTCCTGCACATGCCTCGCAGCTTCGATCTGCACACGGAACAGCGACTCGACCGACGCCGCGTCGAGTCCCGCGGCGCGCGCCCGCGCGCGAACGCCCGCGAGCACGCGCGCTTCGCGCTCGGGATCATCGATTGCGAGCCCGCGTGCGGCTTTCGCGCGCGCCACTGCGGGCATCAGCGCGAGGCGCCGCGCCAGCAGATCGAGCAGGTGATCGGCGTCGCTGCGGCGCGCCGACGCGCCGAGCCAGCGCGCACGCACCGCGTCGACCTGCGCTTCGTTGCGCGCGAGCCAGGCGTCGAGTCGCGGGCCGAGATCGCGGGCGCGCGCCGGCGCCACCCAGAACACCTTGCGATCGACGGGAGGCTCGCACGTCTCGGGCCACGCGCCCTTTCCACGGCCCCGGAAATGCGCGATCTCGAAGCGGTCGGTGACGATCGCATCGACTTCGCCACGCGCCAGCAGCTCGGGAAGCGACAGGTTGCCGTCGACGGCGCGCAACTCGGCGCCGTCGAAGCGCTTGCGCGCGAAGCGTTCGAGCGCGCCACCGCGATTCACAGCGACTCGTTTCGGTGTTGCGCTGCCGAGCACACAGGGACCGCTCGTCGCGACGGCCCGCGTCAGGTACCCGGTGACCGCGCGCTCGGGCGTCGCGGTGACGCCGCCCATCGCGACGTCGAAGCGATCGGCGGCGACGTCGGCCGCGAGTTCGGGCCAGCGGAACGACACCCATTCGATGCGCAGCCCGGCTTCGCGCGTGAAGCGTTCGGCCAACTCGATGTCGAAGCCCACACGCGTTCCGTCGCGCTCGACGGAGAACGGCGGGTAGTCGCCACTCGTGCCGATCCGCAGCACCTGCGGCAGCGCGGGAACGCTCTGGGCAGCCGCCGGGAGCAACGGCGGCGCGCTCGCTGCAATCAACCACGCGGCGAGGGCGAAGCGCGAGCGGCAGAGCCGGGATCTAGACATCGATTGCAGCATACCCCTTGCGTGCGGTTGCCGGATCATGCTGAACTGCGCCGAACTCGGCGCGCTTGGCGCCGCGATGGGGGAATCGAACGTGCCCGACACCCAGCTCAACGCTGCCGATACCGCGTGGCTGCTCACGGCCACCGCACTCGTGCTGTTCATGACGATCCCCGGGCTGTCGATCTTCTACGGCGGCCTGGTGCGGGCCAAGAACGTGCTGTCGGTCTTGATGCAATGTCTCGCGATCACGGCGCTCGTGACGGTGTTGTGGGTCGCGTATGGCTACAGCCTCGCGTTCGACCAGCTCGGCGTGCGGGTCGATGCGAATGCACCCGCGACCTTCATCGGCGGCATCTCGAAGCTCTTCCTGCGCGGCGTCTCGAGCCACTCCCTCGTCGGTACGGTGCCCGAGAGCGTCTATATCACCTTCCAGATGACGTTCGCGATCATTACGCCCGCGCTGATCGCCGGGGCCTTCGCCGAGCGCATGAAGTTCTCCGCGATGCTGTGGTTCAGCGCGTTGTGGTTCACGCTGGTGTACCTGCCGATCTGCCACATGGTGTGGGGCGGCTCGAGCGGCTTCATGGCGCGCATGGAAGTCTTCGACTTCGCGGGCGGAATCGTGGTGCACATCACCGCCGGCTTCTCGGCCCTGGTAGCAGCGTTGGTGGTGGGCAACCGGCACGGCTATCCGCACACGCCGATGCCCCCGCACAGCCTGACGCTCACCGTGATCGGCACCGGCATGCTCTGGGTCGGCTGGTTCGGTTTCAACGCGGGCAGCGCAGTGGCCGCCAACGGCCAGGCCGGCATGGCGATGCTGGTCACGCAGATCTCGCCGGCCGTGGCGGCGCTCACCTGGATGTCGATCGAGTGGGCGCGCTTCGGCAAGCCCAGCGTGCTCGGCTTCGCGACCGGCGCCATCGCGGGTCTCGCCGCGGTCACCCCCGGCGCCGGCACCGTGGGTCCCGCCGGAGCACTCGCTATCGGCATCGCCGCGGGAACCGCGTGCTTCTTCGGCGCCACCACGCTGAAGCGCTGGGGCGGCTACGACGATTCACTCGACGCCTTCGGGGTGCACGGTGTCGGTGGGCTGCTCGGCACGATCCTGGTGGGGATCTTTGCTGCGGAGCGCTTCGGCGGGCAGGTGAAGGACCTCGACATCACGCGACAACTCGGCGTGCAGGCGCTGTGTGCGGCGATCACGGTGGTGTGGAGCGTCGCGGTAACCTTCGTGCTGCTGAAGGGGATCGACCGGAGCATCGGCCTGCGTGCGGACGAGCAAGAAGAACGAAGTGGGTTGGACCTCTCCCTCCACAACGAGACTGGCTACAACTACTAGTTACGGGGTTCGGGATGGGGTTGCATCGAGGCTGGCGCCTCGGGGCGTGGGACCGGCCGCTGCAGCTGACGGCCGCTTCGCGGCCGCAGCTGAGCGGGTTGGCGGGGCGCTACGCGCCCGGGAGAGGGCTGGCGGGGGCGCGGGCGTGAGGTCGGAGTCGTCGGTGGCGCGTCCTGCTTCGTTTGTCATGTTGCGTTCTACGCCAGCAGAGGAGCGCTCCATGAAAGTCCGCGACTGGATGACCCACGAGGTCGCGTCGGTGCGGCGCAACGACCAGCTCGTGATCGCCGACGACCTGATGCGGCTCGGCCGAATCCGCCACACGCCGGTGCTCGAGGATCATTCCGACGACCTCGTCGGGATCGTGAGCCAGCGGGATCTGTTCCGCGGGGCGCTGGCGGCCGCGCTCGGGTATGGCCAGCACGCGCAGCAAAAAGTGCTGGGCATGCTGGTCATCAAGGACATCATGTCGACGAATCCCGTCACGACCACACCGGACACGCCGCTGGCCGACGCGGCTCGCGTCATGCTCGAGCGCAAGATCGGCTGCCTGCCGGTGCTCGAGGACGGCAGGCTGGTCGGGATCCTGACCGAGAGCGACTTCCTGCGCTTTGCGGTCGAGCACGCCGGCACCACCTGAGTGAGACGCCGGCGCTTCCCGACGCGTCGGAACTACGAGCCCGGCAGGAAGACGAGTAAGCTGCCGTCCGCGGCGCGCGACGCGGGCAGCAGGAAGCGCGTCGCGTGCTCCAACGTCGAGACCCCTCCAGTCCCTGACCTGCACGGCCGTTGCTAGGGTCGGCTCGATTCGGGGGGAACTGGGAATGCCGATCCGATCCCACTCGCGTGCGTGGCGAACGTTCGCCGTCACGGTTCTCGCGGTTGCAGTTGCCAGCTGCGCGAGCCTGCGTTCGACACCGCCCCCGCCCTCCCTGCCGCCCCTCGACACGGCGGCCTCGGGATCCGCCCGTACCTATCTCTCGCTCGCCGATCTGCGCGAGGACGGCGGCGACTGGGCCGGCGCGCAGGCCGTCGTCGACAAGGCGCTGGCGCAGCAGCCGGCCAGCCACGCCCTGCTGCTGCGGCGCGCCGAGTTGCTGCTGCAGCGCGCCGAAGACGAGGACGTCCCCGAGCTGCGCGAGCAGGCGCGCGCGATCCTCGCGCGTTGCATCGAAATCGGCGATGCGGAATCACGGGCAGCGTCGGCATGGTTGGACTTCGACGACGGCCGTCGCGACGACGCGCTCGCCGCGGCGCACGCCGCCGCCGACGCCGATCCTGCGTCGCCGCGCGTACAGCGGATCCTCACCCATCTGCTCTTCCGCAACGGCGACTACCGGGGCGCCAAGAGCGCGGCCGAGCGCGCCGTGGAGCTGGCGCCGCGCTCGGGCGCAGCGCTACGTCTGCGCGCCCGCACGCGCGTCGCCGTCGGGGACGTCAGCGGCGGCTCGGCCGACGCGCGCGAAGTGCTGCGCATGCATCGCGACGACCCGGACGCGAGCGCGATCCTCGCCGACACCTTTCTGAGACAGTCGGACACGAGAGATGCGCAGAGCACGCTGGCAGGCGTTCCACACGAGCGCCGCAATGTGCGCGTGCGGGTGTCGCTGGCTCGCATCGAACTCGGGGTGGGGCACGCCGAAGCAGGACGTGCGCTCCTCGAGGAAGCGGTCGCGTCGCAACCGAACGATGCGCAGGTCCACGAAGCGCTCATCGCGCTCGACATCCGTGAAGGGCGTCCCGACGACTCGATTACTCGGCTCGCGGCCGCCGTTGCGGCGCGTCCCGCCGACGCGGCGCTCCAGCGCCTGCACGGACAGGCGCTGGGCGCCGCGCGACGCGACGACGAAGCGGGCGCGAGCTTCGCGCGCTCGCTCGCCCTCGATCCGAACGAGATCGCCACCTATCGTGCGCTCGTCGAGTGGCTGCGCGCGCGCACGCAGAGCAACGAGAGCGAGCGGCGCGCGGCCGAGCTGGGACTCGGCGCGGGCCCGACGCTCTTTGCAATCGGCCTGCTGCGCGAAGGCCAGAAGGATCGCAGCGGAGCCCGTGCGCACTTCCAGAAGGCGCTCGAAGCCGACCCGAACCTCGCCGTGGCGCGCGGCGCGCTCGCCGCGTCGCTTGCGGCGAACGGCGAGCAACTCGACCTGGCGCTCACGCTCGCGCGCGAGGCGCGCGCCGCGCGGCCGCGCGATCCCGAACTCGCGGACACGCTCGGCCTCGTCCACCTGCGTCGCGGTCAGGGCTCTGCGGCGCTCGAAGTGCTGGGCGAAGCAGCGGGCACCCAGTCCGTCTGGAGTCCCGGTTACGCGGAGGCGCTCTACCACAGCGCGATGGCGTTCGAGATGATTCGCGAACCCGAAAGCGCCCGGCGCACCGTCGAAGTTGCGCTCGCCGCCGCCGCGGATCGCAAACCCGAGCCCTCCTGGTTGGCAAATGCGCGCGCGATTCTCGCGAGGTCGCACCCCGCACCGGTCGCGCCGCGGGAAACGCAACCCCCGCCAACCCCCGATCGCACGCCCGCGCCGACCGAAGCATCCAACGCCGAGCCCGCCCCCCCGCCAACCCCGTAGTCGTTGACTTGGGGACGTTCCTGAAGGCAACCAAGGCAACGATCGCAGGAACGTCCCCAAGTCAACCAAGGCAACGCTGGCAGGAACGTCCCCAAAGCAACATGCTGGGGCGCTTCATGGCTGTGACTGTGGGCAAGCGTTGGCGCCACGTGCTTCCGTGGGCGATCTCTATCGCGCTGCTCGTCTATGTATTCGGCTGGGCGACCGACTGGCAGCGGCTGCGCAGCGCCGCGAACGCCGCGAACGTGCCCGCCTTCGTCGCCTTCGCCGCCGCCGACCGGCTGGCGTTCTTCCTGATCTGGACGCTGCTCCAAGCGCTCGCGCTGCGAAGCTTCGTCACGCACGTTCCGATTCGCTCGGTGGTCGCCGTGCGCGGCGGCTCGGAGTTGCTGCGCACGATCAGCAACCCGCTCTCCGACGCCGCGTTCTTCGTGGGTCTCGGCCAGCTCGCCGGCAAGCGCTTCGACGCGGTGCTCGGTTCCGCGTTGCTTCCGGTGGTCTGCCACTTCGTCGTGATGCTGTTCATGATGACGCTGGCGCTGCCGACGCTTCCGGGTGGAATCACTGCCAATCGCGACGTCGCGATCACCGCCGGCGTTCTGTGGGCGATCCTGACCACGATCACGGTCGGCGTGCGATTCTCGACCACGCGGGGCTGGCGCTTCCCGGGCGCCCGCGGGATCCGCTCCTGGGCGGAGCGTTTCCCGCTCTCGCGGCTGCGGCCGTTCGTGCTCGGCTTCGTGGGTCTGGTGCTCTTCGACGTCACGATCCAGAAGCTCGCCTCGGCTGCGTTCGGGATCTCGATCCCGTGGCTCGCACTCGCCGCGCGCATCCCGGTGCTCTACCTCGCGCTGAGTATCCCGACGCTCGGCAACTTCGGCACGCGCGAGTTGACCTGGGCGGCGCTCTTCGCCGACTACGCCGACCGCGACACGCTGATCGCCTACGCGCTCGCCACCAACGCGGTCTTCTTGCTGATCAACCTCGCCCTCGGCCTGCTCTTCCTGCCGCGCGCGCTGCAACTGCTGGCGGCCGTCCGGAGCGCGCGCCGCGAGGGCGAAGCGCTCCCCGAACCGCTGCTGCACGACCCGACAGATCTCTAGTCGGCGTGTCTAGCTGCGAGCGAGCGCGGCGAACGCGGCCGCTGCGGGACGCGGCCGTCGCTCTGCGTCGAAGAGCCCCACCTCGGTCACGCGACCGACCGGCTGGGTGAGCGCCGTGTCCCAGTCGTACTGATCGCCGCGGCTGTACCAGCACAGGCCGCGCACCGGGAGACCGCGATCGCGCATGCCCCGCAAGCGCGCCGCGAAGGCGGCGAGCCACGCCTGCTGCTGATCGACGCCGAGACCCAGGTTCGACGTCTCGGCCACCCAGAAGTCGAGGCCGTAGCGTTCGTGCCAGCGACGCGCCGTCGTCTCGTACGCCGCGAGTCGATCTTCGATCGACCACGCATCGAGCTTGCCCCCCACCGAGAGCACCGACACCGGATAGAAATCATGCCCGGCGATCGTGTTGGCCGTGGTCGCAAGCGCGTCGATCCGGCTGCGCACGGCGTCGTCGACACCGGAGAAGTGCCCGGCGATCTCGGGCGCGAGCGGCAGCCCGAAATGGAGATCCCAGACGGCCCAGGCGAGCGCGCGAATCCGCTCGGCCTCCGCGACATGCTCGGGCCCCGCCGGCATGGGACACGTAAAGCCCTCCGCGCCGATCCACCAGCCATCGCGATCGGCGCGGATCCGCGCCATCGCTTCGAGATTCGCGAGCGCGCAATGACAGAGCGCGTCGGCGAAGTCGGCGTGCGAACGCCTGCGCTCGTTCCAGATTCCGACGAGCGCGCTGTACATCGCGGTGATGCACGGTTCGTTCACCGGCGTGAACCAGCGCGGCGCCGGGTAGCGAGCCAGGAACGCCTCGACGTAGCGCACGAACCCGTCCACCCAATCCGGTTCACAGAAGCCCCGGTAGTGATCCGGCAACCCGAAATGGCAGAGGTCGACGACCGGCTCGAGCCCGTGCCGCTCGCACGCGGCGAGCGCGCGGTCCCAGAGCGACCAGTCGTAGACGCCGGGCGCGCGCTCGGCCTGGCGCCACGGCATGCCGTAGCGCCACACGCGCACGCCGAGCGCCGCCACCGCCGCGAGATCCTCGTCCTGGCGTTCGAGATGGGCGCTGCGCGCGAACTCGTCCACGCGCACGGTCGCACCCTCGTGCGACACGAGCGGATCCGACCCCTCTTCGCCACACGACCACGCAAAGCGCGGAAACGACACGACACGCACGTCCGCCATCCCTCCCAGGGCACCCGCCGCCCGTCTTCGCTACCACCCGCAACACCATGGCACCGCTGCGCGACCTCCAACTCGGTCGCACCCTGACACTCCCGAAGCGCCTGCTCACCCAGAGCTTCTCGAGGTCGGGCGGAGCCGGCGGCCAGAACGTCAACAAAGTAGAAACCAAAGTCGACCTCCGCCTCGACCTCGACGCCGCCGAGCCGTTCCTCGGCCCCACGAAAACCCATCGCCTCCGCACCAAACTGAGCAACCGCCTCGACGCCGACGGCCAACTCCACCTCACCTGCGACGAACACCGCGAACGCAACCGCAACCTGGAAACCGCCATCGCGCGCATGGAACGACTCATCGCATCCGCAATGATCGAGCCGCGCAAGCGGCGAGCCACCAAACCCACCCGAGGCTCCAAAGAACGCCGCCTCGATGCCAAGAAGCGCCGATCACAAACCAAGAAGCACCGAGCGAAGGACGACTTCTGACCCACCCGCCTGGCAACCAAGCCGCCGGTTGCCCAGGCAACATCAAAGGGGCAGCTTCCCGACGATGTCTGCCCCGAGCGCGCTGTCCGACCAGGATCTGTACCTGTTCAACGAAGGCAGCCACCTCCGGCTCTACGAAAAACTCGGCGCACACCCCACCGTCGTCGACGGCAGACCCGGCGTCCGCTTCGCAGTCTGGGCCCCGAACGCCGAGTTCGCCTCCGTCGTCGGCGACTGGAACGGCTGGAAACGCGAATCCCACCCGCTGCGTCCGCGCGCCCACTCCGGCATCTGGGAAGGCTTCGTCCCCGACGTCGGCATCGGCGCCGTCTACAAGTTCCACCTGCGTTCGCGTGCGAGACACTACCGGGTGGACAAGGCCGACCCCTTCGCAATACGCGCCGAGGTGTCTCCGCGAACCGCCTCGATCGTGTGGAACCTCGACTACCAGTGGGGCGACAAGGAGTGGCTCGAAGCGCGCGCACAAAAGCGCGGCCTCGCCGAGCCCATCTCGATCTACGAACTCCACGTCGGCTCGTGGCGCCGCGTCGCCGAAGACGGCAACCGCTCGCTCTCCTACCGCGAACTGGCGCCGCTGCTCGCCGACTACGCGCGCAGCATGGGCTTCACCCACGTCGAGTTGCTGCCCGTGATGGAGCACCCGTTTTTCGGCTCCTGGGGCTACCAGACCACCGGCTACTTCGCCGCGTCGAGCTGCTACGGAAGCCCGCAAGACCTGATGTACTTGATCGACCTGCTGCACCAGAACGGCGTCGGCGTGCTGCTCGACTGGGTCCCCTCCCACTTTCCGACCGATGAGCACGGCCTCGGTTTCTTCGACGGCACCCACCTCTTCGAACACGGCGACCCGCGGCAGGGCTTCCACCCGGATTGGGGCTCGTGCATCTTCAACTACGGCCGCCACGAAGTGCGCAGCTTCCTGTTGTCGAGCGCGCTCTTCTGGCTCGACGTCTTTCACGCCGACGGTCTGCGCGTCGACGCCGTCGCGTCGATGCTCTACCTCGACTACTCGCGCAAGGAAGGCGCGTGGATCCCGAACGAGTACGGCGGCCGCGAAAACCTCGCCGCCGTCTCGTTCTTGCGCCGCCTCAACGAAGAGGTCTACCGCCACCATCCGGACGTACACATGATCGCGGAAGAATCGACGTCGTGGCCGATGGTGTCGCGCCCCACCTACGCGGGTGGTCTCGGCTTCGGCATGAAGTGGGACATGGGTTGGATGCACGACGTGCTGGCCTATGTCTCGCACGATCCGGTGCACCGCTCCTTCCACCACAGCGACCTCACCTTCCGCATGCTCTACGCCTTCACCGAGAACTTCGTGCTGCCGCTCTCGCACGACGAAGTGGTGCACGGCAAGGGATCCCTGCTCGGCAAGATGCCCGGCGACGACTGGCAGAAGTTCGCCAACCTGCGCGCGCTCTACGGTTCGATGTGGACGCAACCGGGCAAGAAACTGCTCTTCATGGGTTGCGAGTTCGCCCAGCGCGCGGAGTGGAACCACGATGCCAGCCTCGAGTGGAACCTGCTCGAGTGGAATCCGCACCGCGGCATGCAGCGCTGGGTACGCGACCTCAACACGCTCTACCGCGGCGAGCCCGCGCTCCACGAACTCGACTGCGACCCCGCCGGCTTCGCCTGGATCGACTGCAACGACAGCAGCACGAGCACCCTCGTCTACCTGCGGCGCGGCAGTTCCACACCCGACACGGTCGCCGTCGCGTGCAACTGGACGCCGGTGCCGCGTCCCGGCTTCCGGCTCGGCGTCCCGCACGGCGGCTTCTGGCGCGAACTGCTCAACAGCGATTCCGCGTGGTACGGCGGCAGCGATCTCGGCAACGGCGGCGGCGTCGCGGCGCAACCGGTTCCCTGGCACGGACAGCCGCACTCGATCGTGATCACGTTGCCTCCCCTCGCGGTGGTGATCCTGAAGGGCGGACCGACGGCTTGAGCGCGCACGTCGCAGGCCTTTCCGAAGCGTTGGCGAAGGCGCCGGATCCCGAACAGGCCGCGCGTCTCGCCGAAACCGTGCTCGCGGCGGCCGGGCCGGCTCTCGATGCGGCGGCTGCCCGGCACCCGGACCGCCTCGCGCACGTGCTGCTGGCGCTGTGCGGTGTCGCTCCGTTCTTCGCGAAGTGGCTGCTCCGCGAGCCGGCGTGGCTCGCGGAACTCGCCGCCGACGATCTGGCCGGGCCGCTCGACCCCGCCGCGCTCGCCGCGCAACTCGACGACGCCCTCGCCGAGGCGGGTGACTCTGGCGCCGAGCGCGCGCTGCGGCTCTTCAAGTACCGCTGGCTTGCGCGCATCGTCGTGCGCGACTGCGCGCTGCCGCTCGCGGCGAGCGGCGCGACGCTCAGCGACCTCTCACGCCTCGCCGAAGTGCTGCTCGACCGCGCGCTGCGCATCGCGCACGCCCGCCTCACGGCGCAACTCGGCCCGCCCGAGTGGCGCGACGCGCAGGGCCGCGTCGTCCCCGCGCAGTTCTGCGTGCTCGGACTCGGCAAGCTCGGCGGCGAAGAGCTGAACTTCTCGTCCGACGTCGACCTCGTCTACGTGTACAGCGAGGTCGCCGACGCCACGAGCGGGCCGCAGGAACACGCGCCGCTCGAATGGTTCATGCGACTCGGCCAGGAGTTCGCGCGGCTCGTCGCGGCCGAAACCGAGGATCGCTTCCTGTACCGCGTCGATCTCGACCTGCGACCCGAGGGCGATGCCGGCCCGCCCGCCATTTCGGACGCGATGCTCGCCGAATACTACGAGAACGCGGCCGATCACTGGGAGAAGGTCGCGTTCATGAAGGCGCGACCGGTCGCCGGGGATCTCGAACTCGGCTGGCGCGCCGTGCGCGCGATCCATCCGATGATCTACCGCGGCGCAATGGACTACGCAGGCGTGCAACGCATCCGGGCTCTGCAGGAGCGCGTTGGCCACGAACGCGGCGCCGGCGGCGACGGCTTCGACGTGAAGCTCGACCCGGGCGGCATCCGCGACGTCGAGTTCGTCGCGCAGGCGCTCCAGCTGCTGCACGGCGGTCGCATCCCGCAGCTGCGCGACCGCTCGGCGCAGCGTGCGATCGCGCGTCTCGCGGAAGTGAAGCTGCTGCCGGCGGAAACCGCCGCGACGCTCCAGCACGCCTACCTCTTCCTGCGCCGCATCGAGAATCGCCTGCAGATGGAAGACGAGCGCCAGCTACACGCGTTGCCGAAGCGGCCCGAGGCGCGGCTGCGGCTGGCGCGCGCGATGGGCTTTTTCGGCGGCGCCGCGGTCGCGGAGTTCGAAGCGGAACTCGCGCGGCAGCGCGACTGCGTCCGCGCCTTCGGCGCCTCGGTCCAGACCGAGAGCCACGCGGATGCGATTCTCCAGCTCTTCCTCCGTCACCAGCCGAAGTTGCTCACCAGCCCCGAGACGCGGCCGATGATGGAGGCGCTCGCCGAACAGTTCGCGCGCGAGATCGAAGCCTCGCCGGATCTCGTGCTGGCACTCAACAACCTCGACCGCTTCGTGCGCGCCGTAGGCAGCCGGCGCTTCTACTACGAGCTGCTGCTCGATCGGCCCGAGCTGGTCGGCCGCCTCGCCGCGCTCTTCGCCGGCTCGCGTTTCCTCTCCGCCCTGCTCGCGCAGCACCCGCGCCTGATCGAGCCGCTCTTCGACGACCCGAACCTGCTGCTCCTCACGCGCGATCAGCTGCGCGCCGACCTCGCGTCGATCCGCCGCGCACTCGATCCCGTGGACGAACCCGATTTCGAGCGCGACCTCGACGCGCTGCGCCTGTTCCACCAGCGGCAGGTGATGAACGTCGGACTGCTCGACGTGGACGAGAAGATCTCGCGCGCCGCCTGCGAGACGGCACTCACCGAGGTCGCCGAGGTGGCGATCGAGTTCGCGCTCGAGATCGCGCAGCGCGAAGTGGTGCGGGTGCGGGCGCCCGGCGCCGGCGCCGCGGCGGCGCGTTTTCTCGTGGTCGGGATGGGCAAGCTCGCCACCCGCGAGCTCACATACGGCAGCGATCTCGACCTGATCTTCCTCTACGACCTGCCCGATGCGGCCGCGGCCGACGCGCCGTTCGCGCAGGAATTCTGCGTGCGCGTAGCACAGCGGCTGATCTCCGCGCTCGAGACGCCGACCGCCAACGGCGCCTGCTACGAGATCGATTCGCGGCTGCGGCCCTCCGGCAACCAGGGCACGCTCGTCACGTCGCTCGCGGGCCTGCGCGATCACTACGAGACGCTGGCGATGCTGTGGGAGAAACAGGCGTTGCTGCGCGCGCGACCCGTGGCGGGCGACGCCGCGGCGGGAGCGGCGTTCGAGTCGCTGCGCCGCAGCGTCCTGCAGCGACCGCTCCCCGACGACGCGGCCGCCGAGATCCACCGCGTGCGGCTGCGCATGGAGCACGAGCTGGCCACTGAAACCGCAACGCGTCACGACCTGAAGCGCGGTCGCGGCGGCCTGCTCGACGTCGAGGACGCCGTGCAATTCCTCCAGCTCGCGCACGGGCGCAACCACCCCGAGCTGCTCGACGTCGACCGCACCGAACGGCAGATCGAGAAGCTGAGCGCGCTCGGCCTGCTCGCCCCCGCGCAGGCGCGCGTGTTGCGCGACGGCTGGGAGTTCCTCGAGCGTCTCGCGAGCCGGCTGCGCGTGGTCGAGAACCGCTCGATCAGCGACCTC
>Ga0102851_10000276_pt1 | contig 24324 bp, 19 predicted proteins | sample Mud3Dept3metaG_FD_79558 | JGI IMG/M metagenome (GOLD analysis project Ga0102851, IMG submission 79558) | Freshwater wetland microbial communities from Ohio, USA, analyzing the effect of biotic and abiotic controls - Mud 3 Core 4 Depth 3... | ecosystem: Environmental > Aquatic > Freshwater >... | reverse complement strand
TGTTAAGGAAAAGATTTCAAGAAGCTGGTCAATTGCGCAGGGAAGATTGTCTTGTTTACTTGCAATAACAACCAGACCGATCATCGCATTGGATTGTCCGATCGGTGTGGTTGCAATGTAGCTTACCTGTGTAGATTGAATCAAATATAGATGTAATGTAGAGATAGGTCGCTTGTCCTGCAGCCAAATATAAGGTTTGCGCAATTGCATTAAGTCTTGAGGCGGAAGTTTTTCGGGTAGGTTTCGGCTTTCGCCGATAGCTGCTAGCCTGATCAATCCAGGGTTAATGTTATCTGCTTTGTATATCCCCAATATTTCAGCTCCGGTTAGCAATCTGCCCGCGCGCAAAGCCTGTTCCAGGCAGGAGTCTAAGTCGGATATCGAAATTGACTGAATTAATCTGGAAAGCCCTTCCCAAAGCGGAGATGTGGTTTGTAGAGATAATTCGTTATTCTGTTGATCACATCTGGAATTTGAATTATGAGGCAGAGCACTCATGGATTTTCTTGATAAATCTTATTAGTGATACGCAATCTCGCAGGCAATATCCCTTCCATCGAACGGTATTTGGCTACCGTACGTCTGGCGACTGGAAATCCTTGATTCAAAAGCAAATCTGCAATGATTGTATCACTGAGTGGTTCTGCTTCGTGTGCGATAATTTCCTTAAGAGCTGTCCTGATTTGCAGACTCCTATCAAATAATTTTGATAGTGAAATTATTCTTTTGTTTGGTAATTGTACTGCCTTATTCGAAACCGCACGAGAGATCGTCGATTCATGGACACCCAATTCTTCAGCGAGACTGGCGCGTGTAATTGGTAAGAGAAAAGAATCTCCATGAAGAATATACCCGCGTTGAAGGACAACTAATACCTGCATTAATCTCACCAATGTGTGGTTACGTTGCTGTAAACATTTGACAAGTAGAGTAGCCTGTTCTACATCGGTCTGCCACTCATTGATTTTATCCGCAGGTGCTTCTACCAGGGCTTTCTGAAATAGAGGATTGACTCTTAAGGACCCTGAAAAAGGAGCCAGGATTTCTACAATTAATCGAGCGTCTGGATCATCTGAATATTGGGTGATGATAATATCCGGATTCTGATATGTGTGCGGGGCTTCACCACATTGGTGAATATCTCCCCAATGAGCACGACCAGGGTAAGGATTCAAATTCTCGCTAATGAACTGTGCAATCCGTTGGGCTTCTGTCTTTGAGATATTCAAAACCTTTGCTAATTCATGATAAGCATGCCTGCTTAAGAGATCGATCCCTTGCTTTACTGCTTCGTATGCAAGTTTGGGTACATTATGTGTCTCGCTCAGCACATCTAATTGCACTAATAAAGCAGCTTGGGGTGATGGTGATCCAACGCCTGTAGGTTCAGCGTGTTGTATTAGACTAATAACATTATGTAATCTTTCTAATGTTATATGGTTATATCGAGCTATTTCTATTGGCGGCACTGTAAGCAAACCGTCCTCATCAATACAACTTAAAATGTGAGCTGCTAAATGACGATCCTCGACTGCAAGTTCGGGAGCAATTTGTCGAAAGACAAATGTTGGTAAGTTTTCCGTCTCGGTCGCCCAATCTTCTTGTGAGTTATCACTCTCAGACCCATCATATTCAAAATCCATAATAATTGAACGCGGGGAAATGAAAACGATTGGTTGATCGGATGAGATAGGGTTAGGACGGCTGCAAATTGGACAAAGTGAACGAGGAGGGAGGATACGATGACATTGAGGGCATCTTGTTTCTTCCACCAACTCCAAGGCAGGATTAGATGCAATAGCGGATTCGATCCGTTGTTTTAATTCCCCACTGGTTAGCTCGAGTAAACTCATAGTTTGAGCCAGGTGAGCAGTAGTTTGAGGCCGTAGAACAGGTGATTGATTTTGTAATAACATGGGATAATGATTGTCTTAATTATATCCTGTTGCAAGATTTGTGCCCGTATTCTTATTAATTAATATCCGTTTTTAACGGTGAATATGCCATTTGTCAATCTGAAGGTATGACTTTTTCGATGGATAAGATTCAGAACGTATATGTTAAAATTTACTGAAGGATTTACTTAAGTTTTTACGAATTGGGAGGCATATGTTACGTTCGCTCCTCATCCACCTGTCAAAAGCCGCTTGGGCTCGCAATTTGGTTACTAATTGGAATTTTGCTTGGAGAGCAGCTTCTCGTTTTGTGGCTGGTGAAACACTCGATGATGCAATCCAGACTATCCAGAATTTGAATGAAAAGGGAATAACTGCGACTCTAGATCATCTCGGAGAACATACATCCAACAAGGAAAAGGCAAATCAATCTGTCCAGGATATTCTCAAAGCTATAGAACAGATTCATTTGTCAGGTGTTTGTGCGAATGTGTCTATTAAGTTAACCCAAATAGGATTAGCATTAGATGAGGAAATGTGTGTGGATAATCTCAAAAAGATTATCACCTTTGCCAAAGATAAGGGGAATTTTATCAGGTTGGATATGGAAGATTCTTATTGGGTAGATACAACCCTTCGAATATTCCGGAGAATGCGTGAGGAATATGGATTACTAAATGTTGGCGTTGTTATACAAGCATATTTATATCGAAGTCATAATGACGTAACCAGAATAATACAAGATGGGGGCAAGATTCGATTGTGTAAGGGTGCATATAAAGAACCTCCACAGGTGGCATTTCCAAAGAAGAAGGATGTTGACTCAAATTACGATTTATTGTCGAAGATAATTATTGATGGAGCACTTAAGTTGGGTTCTCCTGTGAGAAGTGATAATTGCCTTGTGCCTCCTATTCCAGCTATTGCGACTCATGATCCTAAACGTATTGGGTATGTAAAGGAGTATGCAAGTAAGGTTGGTATTCCCAAGCAGGCTATTGAATTTCAAATGCTACATGGAATTAGACGAGATTTGCAAGAACAGATTGCAAAAGAGGGTTATCCAGTCAGAATATATGTGCCTTACGGAACAGAATGGTATCCTTATTATATGCGCAGGTTAGCAGAACGACCCGCAAACGTTTGGTTTTTTGTTTCTAATTTCTTCAAAGGATGAAGATCGATATTTCCGAGTATAGTATCATGCGCTATTACTTTCTCAAGGTGGTACCGCAATTAAATGACAACTGAAATCCCAAAACATCTTGCTGAACGATTAGTTACCGAAGGTGATAAGACTCAGAAATTCTTTGAATCTTTGACACCTGATGAATGGCAGCTTAAGGTTTATCCTGATGGAACTCAATGGTGTATCCAGCAAATTCTTGCTCATTTTGTTGCATCGGAGGTGGCATTTAATCACTTGATTAGCAATATCCTGGCTGGAGGAGAAGGCGCTCCAGAAGATTTTGATATTGATGTTTTTAACGAGCGGGAAGTCTTGTTATATAAAAACATACCTAATTCAGACTTATTGGAATTATTCAATAGTTATCGCAAGATGAATGTGACTCTGATTGGCAAAATGTCGTTGGAAGATCTCAAAAGAGCCGGTCGTCATCCATTCTTAGGAATTGCACCTCTTGTAGATATTATCAAATTAATTTACCGGCACAACCAAATACACCAACGGGATATTCGACGCTTGGTTGCTGATGATTGTCCATAGCTTTATAGATATTATGACTTTCTAATGACAAACGTATGGTTGTTCATCCGGATGAGTCGCCCCATTTTTTTATTGGGTGTTTTCCTACTATATGCATTAGGCGTAGGTATTGCGAAATATTTGGGGTTTTCTATTGATTGGAGTGTCTATTTATTAGGTCAATTGTGGGTAACTCTATTACAATTGAGTACACAATATTTAAACGAATATTTCAACTCACCTGCGGATCTAAATAATCCAAACCGGACTCCACTTACTGGCGGAAGCGGAGTTGTTGGTCCAGGAAAATTGCCTCAAAAAGTGGCTCTTTACTCCGCATTAACTTGCCTGGCAATATTATCGTCATTCACGATACTCCTCTTGGCGAATGTTAAGTTACCCAATGAAGCGGTAATGATTATGGCTCTATCCTTCCTTGGATCATTCTTTTACTCCACCCCGCCGATAAAGTTGGAGGCAACAGGATATGGTGAGTTAACCGCTTCAATTATTGTTGCCTCTCTAGTCCCTGCTTTTGCTTTTAATCTTCAAACAGGAGAGCTCCATCGTTTTCTCGCAATGAGTTGTTTCCCTCTCACTATACTTCATTTATCGATGTTAATCGCTTTTGAATTGCCAGACTTTAGTACAGATTTAAAGTTCGGGAAGAACACACTCCTTATAAGAATAGGATGGCAAAATAGTATATTGCTACATAATATTCTTATCCTATCTGCATTCCTATTGTTAGGGGTGGCAGCACTTTACGGATTACCGACTTTTGTTTTGATCTCGGCGATGATTCCTTTACCTATTGGACTATATCAAATATGGCAGATGAGACGAATCGCAACAGGTGATAAACCTAATTGGACATCAGTAACTCTTATAGCTCTGATTCTTTTTGCATCAACGGCTTACTTTATCACGTACGCCTTTTGGACGCATTGAAGTGTAATATATGCCTGAATTCTTATCTTTACACACCCCAAAAGAAGCTTTGAATCTTCTTTTGGAGAAGATTCAAATACATATCACGTCAGAAGAGATTACTACAGAAACTGCATTGGGTCGTGTGACCGCAGAACCAATTTTCTCACCTTATCCTCTACCGAGTTTCTCTCGCTCAGCCGTGGATGGATATGCTGTGAGAGCTCAAGATACATTTGGAGCGAGCGACTCACTACCAGCCTACTTACACTTGATGGGTGAAATTCCCATGGGGGCGGAACCGCGTTTTACTATCGGTCCTGCTGAATGTTGTCTTGTACATACTGGAGGGATGCTACCCGTTGGATCAGATAGCGTCATCATGTTAGAACAAACGCAGATAGTCTCGGATTATGAGGTTGAAATTCTCCGTTCGGTTGCAACAAATGAAAATGTTTTATTAATTGGTGAAGACGTAAAAGAAGGAGAGTTGGTCATACCAGCGGGCTTTCGATTAAGACCTGCAGAAATCGGGGGTTTGATGGCTTTGGGGCTAATTACCGTGCATGTTATTAAGAAACCAATAGTGGGCATTATTTCCACTGGAGATGAGATTGTTATCCCTTCTGAGCAATTAACACCTGGGAAAGTGCATGATATTAATTCATACAGCTTGAGTGCTCTGGTCGAGGATACTGGCGCGTTGCCTGTACGCTATGGTATTGTCCCAGATAAATTGGAAACACTTCAATCTATTGCAGAGCAAGCTCTACAGGAATGTGACCTGGTAGTCATTACTGCTGGTTCTTCTGCTAGCTCGCGTGACCTGACAGCGGAGGTTATTAATAGACTTGGTAAACCAGGAGTACTTGTGCATGGAGTGAATATTCGTCCGGGTAAACCTACAATAATGGCGGTGTGTGAGGGCAAACCTGTAATTGGATTACCAGGTAATCCAGTAAGTGCAATAGTAATTGCCTCATTGTTCCTCGTACCGACGATCAAATTCTTACTCGGTAGCATAGATTCGAAACCGAATCCATATATTGAAGCAAAGCTGACTGTAAATATCCCCTCTCAAACAGGACGTGAGGATTGGATTCCTGTTGAAATAATCCAGACAGAGGAAGGAATTTTCGCTAATCCATTATTCAGCAAGAGCAATTTAATTTTCTCTTTAACGCGTGCAGATGGACTTGTTTCTATCCCCTCAGCATCAACCGGTTTAGATGCTGGTGCCATGGTGCATATATACTTAATGAGATGTCGATGACAACGATACCTATGATTTTACTGCGATCGCGATTGGCTGTTTGCAGACTTTCTGCAAACGCACTTCTGCCGGAATGGGCATGGCTAGGTGATTTTGTTTCTTTCACGCTTACTCCCGACGAGCTCTCGGTTGTTTGCGAAGAAAGGTTTGTTCCACCGGAAATTAAAGCGGAGAGAGGTTGGAGTGCATTAAAATTTCATGGACCATTGGATTTTTCCTTGATTGGTTTGTTGGCATCTGTTACAAACGTATTAGCTGAAGCTAACATAGGAATTTTCACCATATCTACTTATGATACCGACTATATCCTTTTCAAAGAAGTATCTTTAGATCGAACACTTGCTACGCTCAAGCATGCAGGATACATAATTGTGAAACAATGAGTATTTATCTAGATGATATCCCTTTAACTGAAGCGAAAGAAAGATTTGAAGCAGCTTTGAAGTCCATTGGGATGTGGGGGATCCTGGGAGTAGAAGAGTTACCTCTGGATGAAAAAGTTATTGGTAGAGTACTTGCTGAGGCTGTATTTGCAAAAATTTCATCACCTCATTATCATGCGGCGGCGATGGATGGTTTTGCTGTTCTATCTGCAAACACAACTGGGGCAATGCCCTCATCCCCTGTGGACTTACCTTGCGAGAGGGAATCTAGTTCATCACGAGCAGCTTATGTTGATACTGGTGATTTGCTACCCGAATGGGCAGATGCGGTAATACCAATAGAAAATGTAGAATCAATAAATCTGAATGGAAGCATTGCGGAAAATATCAGGCAACCTGCGTTAATTCGTATCCGTTCCGCTGTGACTCCCTGGTCACATGTAAGACCAATGGGGGAAGACATCGTTGCAACACAGCTTGTATTACCCGCTGGTCATATTCTCCGTCCTGTTGATTTAGGGGCAATTGCTGCCTGTGGTCATCATAAAATATTCGTCGCTCGTAAACCTAGGGTGGCTATATTACCTACTGGCTCTGAGCTTATACCAATAGGAACTCCAATTCACCCGGGAGAAATTATTGAATACAATTCAGTGGTTTTAGCAGCACAGATCAATCAATGGGGAGGAGTTGCAACACGTTACCCAATAACACCGGATACCTTCGAAGAGATATACCGCTGTGTAGTCCAAGCTTCAGAAACTTGCGACTTAATCCTATTGAATGCAGGCTCATCTGCTGGTTCTGAGGATTATTCAGGGAAGGTGATTGAAGCATTAGGAGAAGCCTTGGTCCATGGGGTTGCCATCCGCCCAGGACACCCAGTTATTTTAGGTGTGATTGGAGTCAACGAAGGTTTAAAGAAGGGAATACCAATAATCGGCGTGCCTGGTTATCCTGTTTCTGCTGCTCTGACAGGAGAGATTTTTGTTGAACCTGTAATAGCTCAATGGCTAGGTCGAAGTTCTATAAGCTATCCTAAGGTTAAAGCGTCAATCACGCGGAAGGTTACTTCACCACCAGGAGATGACGATTATTTACGCGTAATTGTCGGTCGGGTTGGGGAAAAAGTTCTAGCCGCTCCTCTCTCACGTGGCTCTGGGGTAATTACATCTTTAGTAAATGCAGATGGAATTGTCATTCTGCCTAGAGGGTCTCAAGGTCTAGATGCAGGTGCGGAGGTGGAGGTACGTCTTTATCGAAATTCGGAGGAGTTAGACACAACGATATTTGCCATTGGATCTCATGATATAACCCTTGATTTAATGGCTCAATTTTTGGCAACGCGTGGAAGAAGATTATCCTCAGCAAATGTAGGCAGTTTAGGCGGCCTAATAGCTATCCGAAGGGGCGAAACTCATATTGCTGGGTCTCACTTACTAGACATGAGCTCGGGGGAATATAACTTATCTTATATTCGACAATACCTACTGGATAAAAAATTAGTAGTTTTAGACTTGGTCGGACGCGAGCAGGGTTTAATGGTTACGAAGGGAAATCGAAAAGCAATCCGGGATTTGAACGACCTGATTAGAGATGATATAACTTTTGTGAATCGCCAACGTGGGGCGGGAACTCGTGTATTATTGGATTTTAATCTAATCAAACTTGGGATGAAATCCGAACAGATAAGGGGATATGAACATGAGGAATATACTCATTTAGCTGTTGCAGCTAGTATAGCATCTGGCCGAGCTGATTGCGGTTTAGGAATTGCTGCAGCTGCATACGCCTTAGATTTGGATTTTATCCCCTTATTTCAAGAACTGTACCAGTTGATAATTCCCGATGAGTTTTATTTGAGTAACTTATTGGAACCTTTGGTTGACTTATTGCATAATGCTGAATTTAAACGGATTGTTGGAAAACTCCCTGGTTATGATGTTTCCAGAATGGGGAGCGTTGCATTCGATCTCAGAGCGTAATTTCTTGATAGAATTGCGCATAGTTGAAATATCCTTTTTTCTTTAGGAGGTATATATGCCATTAGCTGAAGGAATCCCCGCACCTGAATTTAGTTTAAAGGACGAGACTGGAAAAGTTCGCAATCTAATTGAATATCGAGGTTCGCCTTTGGTTTTGTATTTTTATCCAAAGGATGATACTCCAGGTTGTACGACCGAAGCCTGTAATTTCAGGGATGATTATAGTGCGTACCAGAATGCCGGTTTAGTGATACTTGGGGTGAGTCCTGATACTTCAGCATCACATGCTAAGTTTAAGGCAAAGTACCATTTACCATTCACCTTACTTGCTGATGACGAACACCGTATTTGCGAAACTTATGGAGTATGGGGGAAAAAGAAAATGATGGGCAAAGAATATTACGGTGTCTTGCGTACAACATTTATTATCGATTCGCAAGGGATTATTCGAAAGGTATTTGAGAATGTGAAGCCATCGGAACACAGTGAAGAAGTGTTAGCCGCGATAAAAAACCTTGGCTAGGGTAGCTATCAAGAATTAAGCGGTACCGAACTGACGGTCTCCCGCATCACCTAATCCTGGCAAAATATACCCGTGTTCATTTAGTCGTTCGTCGATTGCGGCAAGATGAATAGGAACGTCTGGGTGAGTATTGCTCATCAGGGAAATACCCTCTGGTGCACCTAATATTCCAATAAACTTTATTTTGGATACTCCCCATTTCTTTAATATGTGCACTGTTGCTACCGCTGATCCTCCTGTGGCGAGCATCGGATCTAAGATTAAACACACTGATACGGAAGGTTCAATTGGTAGTTTATTGTAGTATTCAATTGGTTTGAGTGTTCTTTCATCACGGTACAGACCGATATGCCAGACCTCTGCTGAAGGCATGAGCTCCCATACTCCTTCAACCATTCCCAATCCTGCACGTAGAATCGGAACTAAACCGATTCTATCTTTTAATTCTTTACCATCGACAGGAGCCAGAGGAGATTCAATTTTCCTTGGTGAGAGGGATAGATCTGTAGTCGCCTCATAGGTCATTAGAGCTGCAATTTCTCGTATCAATTCTCTGAATGTTCTTGGATTAGTGTTTTTATCTCTCAACTGGGTAAGTTTATGTGCAACGAGTGGATGTGAGGACACGAACACGTTTGACATATCTTCTATCCTGTTCAGCCTAGATTATAATCATTCTTATGAATGATACCTCAAACCGCTTGATAAATCCAAAAAATCAAAACGACGAGCGACTCGATCAGGCACTTCGTCCGAAGAAATTATCCGATCTAATTGGTCAAGAGCGTGTGAAGGAAAATCTATATATTTTGATCTCCGCAGCCCGCCAACGCAACGAACCGATGGATCATGTACTGTTCTATGGCCCTCCGGGTTTAGGAAAGACTACGCTTGCACATATCCTGGCGAATGAAATGGGTGTCAATATTAAAATAACCGCTGGACCTGCAATCGAACGACCTGGAGACCTGGCAGCGATATTAACCAACCTTCGAGCCGGAGATGTGCTTTTTATCGATGAAGTCCATCGCCTGGGGAGAGCTATCGAAGAAGTACTATATCCAGCCATGGAAGATTTTGCGCTAGATATCATAATTGGTAAAGGTCCTTCTGCTCGGTCGATCCGGCTAAAGTTACCGCATTTTACAGTAATTGGCGCAACAACTCGTTTGGCATTATTAACAGCGCCGCTTCGAACAAGATTCGGGGCGGTTTACCATCTGGATTTTTATGATCCGGCTGCGATGCAGGCAATAGTAAACCGAGCTTCTTCAGTGTTAGGCATTGAAGCAAATCTGGATGGATTGGATGAAATTGCGCGCAGGGGAAGGGGTACACCAAGAGTAGCATTACGTTTACTCAAACGAGTGAGAGATTATGCGGAAGTTCGTGCAAATGGGATTATCACGCGAGATGTTGCGAAGCTAGCTTTGGAGTTAATGCAGGTTGATGAGCTGGGATTGGATGAAATGGATCACCGCGTCCTTCGGACAGTAATTGATAAATATAGCGGGGGACCGGTGGGATTAAATACCATCGCTGCTTCGATCAATGAAGAACCAGATACGATTATGGATGTGGTTGAGCCCTATTTGCTTCAACTCGGATTTCTGGAACGTACGCCACAAGGTCGTTTAGCTACCCCTTTGGCCTATGATCATCTTAAGGTCACGAATTTTAAAGACGAGCAAACTCGAATGTTTTGATTTATGAGCATGCGAGTTTTTCGATGGGTTTGTGAAGTGCAATGGTAAATCTTGGAAAACTTCTGATCACCAGCGGCTTAGTTCTTGTACTAATTGGGGGAATAGTATATTTATTTGGCAAGAGTAATATTCCAATTAGTCATTTTCCAGGTAATATTCATATCGAGCGCGAAAATTTTACCTGCATCTTTGCACTTGGTACATCAATTTTGCTTTCGATTATCCTCACAATCTTAATAAACGTTATTGCACGCATACAAAATAGGTAATCATGGTGAAGATTGAGTACAAGTTCCAAAATCCTTTTCAATTTAAGAATAGATAATAAATGATTACTGCTGATTTTGATTATGAATTGCCTTCGAGTTATATTGCGCAATCTCCCATTGAACCACGCGATCATGCTCGTCTCTTAGTTTTGAATCGAAAAGAAGAAAAACTTGAACACACCATTTTTAGCAAAATCGGAGATTATTTACGCCCTGGAGATTTGCTGGTTCTTAATCAGACACGAGTTATTCCAGCTAGAATTATTGCTCGGAAAATGGATACCGGTGGGAAGTTTGAGATTCTATTACTAAGAAAAAATGACAGCTTTATATGGGAAGCCTTGGTTGGGGGGAAAGGATTGACCATTGGAAAAAAGATTGAAATTAGACAAGGTATTACGGCTGAAGTAGTAGGATCATTAGGAGGGGCTCGAAGAGTCATTCGCTTCGATAAACCTATTGAGCAGTATCTAGAATCGATTGGTCAAATACCGCTACCTCCCTATATTCATAATAAATTGGATGATCCTGAGAGATATCAAACAGTTTATGCGCGTTTATCTGGTTCGGTTGCTGCTCCAACCGCAGGATTACATTTCACTCCCAGGTTGTTCAGTCAATTAAAAAAACAAGGTATACGTTTTACAAAACTTACTCTTCATATCGGTTTAGACACATTCGCCCCTGTGGAGGAAGAACATCCAGATGATCATAAAATCCATACAGAATGGTGTTATGTACCACCAAACGTGGTGAGGGCAGTGAATATGACCCATCAATCAGGTGGACGCATAATCGCAGTAGGCACTACGAGTGTTCGAGCTTTGGAAAGCGCTGCACTTAGAGCTAGTGAAGCTTATGGTATAGTTACTTATGAGGGACCTACAGAGTTATTTATTCTCCCAGGGTTTCAATTTAAAATCGTTGACGGGATGATTACTAATTTTCACCTTCCTCGATCAACCTTGGTTATGTTGGTAAGCGCCTTTGTGGATCGAAGGAAACTTCTATCGGCTTATCAAGTTGCAAAAGATAGTGGATATCGATTCTACTCATTTGGTGATGCAATGCTTATTCTCTAACTAGGAGATGGATCATGCGTGCTGTGGATATCATCATAAATAAGCGAAATAAGCACGAATTAACCCAAGAAGAGATTCAATTCTTCATTGATGGTTATACAAAAGATGAAATACCGGATTATCAAGCCTCTGCTTTTGCTATGGCAACCTTGTTGAATGGGATGACGAACAAAGAAACAACAGATCTTACACTGGCAATGGCTAATTCTGGTGAGGTTTTAGATTTGTCCTCTGTTGTTCCAATCGCGGTTGATAAACATTCAACTGGAGGTGTTGGAGATAAGACAACCTTAGTTGTGGAACCTACAGTAGCTGCATGTGGTTTACCGGTTGGGAAAATGTCTGGTCGCAGTTTAGGATTCAGTGGAGGTACATTAGACAAGTTGGAATCGATCCCCGGATTTAAGACGAACTTAACTACCGATGAGTTCATCTCTCAACTGAAAAGTATAGGATTGGTTCTCACGGGTCAAACAGCAGATTTAGCACCTGCCGATGGTAAATTCTATGCTTTACGAGATGTGACTGGCACAGTTCAATCGATTCCACTCATTGCTTCGTCGGTGATGAGCAAGAAGATCGCTGCAGGAGCCCAAGCAATTGTATTGGATGTAAAAATTGGACGTGGCGCTTTTATGAAATCTCTTGAAGAGGGACGAGCTTTGGCAGAACTCATGGTTTCAATTGCAAAGTTGGCTGGGAGAAAGGCGATTGCGCTTTTATCAGATATGAACCAACCTCTCGGGGATGCGGTCGGAAACTCCTTGGAATTAAAAGAAGCAGTCCAAACATTGCATGGTGATGGACCCGAGGATTTCTTTGAGCATTGCCTGGTTGTTGCAGGTCATATGTTAGCAATTGCTGGAATTACTGAGAACGATAATATCGGACAAAAAGTTGCTCGGGATGCGATTTTGGATGGTCGTGCTTGGGATCGTTTTCGGGAGCTCGTGAAAACTCAGGGTGGAGATGTGCGCTATATTGATGATCCAGACCTTTTGCCGAAATCGAATTTAGTTGAGGATTACTTATCACCTCGTTCAGGATACCTGGCGAAAATTGATGCACAAATCGTTGGAGAAACAGCTGTTTTGTTAGGTGCTGGCAGATCAAATAAAGAGGATAGTATCGATCATTCAGTGGGCGTGGTCGTTCATAACAAGGTTGGTGATTATGTTAATACAGGTGATTCGCTCTTCAACATACATTCAAATCAAACCGTTCTTTTACGGCAGGCCAAATTGAAACTGGCAGAAGCGCTTGAGTGGAGTGAGCAACCTGTATCGCCGTTACCTTTATTTTATGGGGTTATTCAATAAAGAGTTAATCACCTAACAAATTTAATAATTTACGCGGATTTTTAGAGAAAGAATCTACTCCAATTTCTCCTATTGTCAATTTGTTTAAGGTCTCAGTAAGGAGTTTGTTTACAGGGGTTGGTATTCCATATTTTTCGCCGAAACGAACAACCGCTCCATTGAGGAAATCCACTTCACTTTTTCCTCGACCACTGTATAGATCAATATGAAATGATGGCATTTTATTCCCCCTTCCCACGCCAATTGATCGTTGGATAAGAGGTTGAGAGATACCAAATGGGAGGCGTTTCACTGCAAACGCCAGAGATCTCACAGGTGTTCCTGGTAAATCAGTTACATGAATGTCTTGAATTTTCATAACCTGAAGAGCTTCTCTCAACTGAATAATTTCTAGTCTATAAAGGTCTTTATCTGCGATTATTTCTGCAGGTTCCATGTTCAGAATCGCTGAAGATGCATTACAGATAAGGTTTGTCACTAGTTTTGACCATTTCATCGATCTAGGGTCATGATAGAGTTTTGGAGACAGTCCTGCTTTAGAAAAAGCATCAAATAACGCTCTCGATAGGGGATGATCCGCAGCAATGCCAATCCCTCGCTTGCGTTCTAAGATTATCTCCCCTGTCCTTGAGCGACTAATTGCGGACGTCAAAGATGCGGGAATGACTTTTTTACCACCGAGCGCTGAAGCGATAATTGATTCATTTTCCACACCATTTTGAATGCAAATAAATGGCGGCAAATTCATGCTTAGCAAAGTGAGATCTTGAACCGTTGTTTGGGTGTCGTAGGATTTAATAGCAAAAATACAAGCGTCGAAATACCCATGCTCTAACGCAGCTTCTATTGAAGTTACTATGATTGGTTTTCGAATGTGTTCATGCGTCTCACCTAGATGTAAAAAAAGGCCTTGCTGTTCAAGTTCAGCGGCAAGCTCTTGGCGTTCAATAAAGACACAGTTGTACCCACTCAAAGTTAAGCTTCCCCCAATATAGGTTCCAATTGCTCCAGCACCATATACTAAAAATCTTAGATTCTGATTATTCATATTCAAGACGGTGTTATCGATTGGGGTGATGAAATCCAATTCCGAGCACCACGTAGGAATTCTTTTGCACTCATCGCTTTCTTTCCTGGTTGCTGGATGAATTCGAGAAGTAAAATACCTGGATTACACCAGATTGCTGGTGTTTCTTGAATTACTATTCTCTGACCAGGTGCTGTGATCTTGTCTGTAGAATCATTTTTTAGCAGAGATGCCTTTAATATCTTCAAAGGCTGGTTCTGCCATAGCATATAAGCACCAGGCCATGGATTATATGCACGTATTTTGCGCATCAAGTATTCAGCAGGTAAATCGAATTCTAAAAGACCATCTTCTTTCTTGAGCAAACGAGCATAGGAGGCGTCGTCATTGCTTTGGGGAGTCGGCTCTAGTTCACCATTCAGATAATGGGGAAGTGTCTCCATAAGTAAAAAAGCACCAAGTATTGATAATCTGTCGCTCAATGTCTCGGCGGTATCGTCCGGAAGGATTTTTAACTCTTTTTGGCTAAGGATTGAGCCAGTATCAACGCCTGTATCCATCAACATTATTGTGACCCCAGTATTTTGATCACCGTGAAGAATAGCTGCCTGGATTGGCGCTGCTCCTCTCCATCTCGGCAATAATGAGGCATGTACGTTAATGCATTTCTTGGGAGGTAGTTCAAGGATGTTTGAGCGCAAGATTTGGCCAAAGGCAGCTACAATGATTACATCCGGATTCCAGGCATGTAGTTGTTCAATAGATTCGGGAGAGCTCAGTTTAAGTGGTTGCATGATTGGGAGAATCAATTGCTCTGCCAATAATTTCACCGGCGATGGCGTATAAGTTCTGCCACGCCCAGCAGGTTTATCCGGTTGAGTCACCACTCCGGTAATGGTGTAATTTTCGTGGAGAGCAAGAAGGATAGGTACTGAAAAGTCAGGTGAGCCCATGAACACTATTCGAGGTTTCATCGCAATTCCTTTAAGAAAGCCCCGAGGGTAAAAGCCCACGGGGCAAATTGAGTGAGTTGGGTAATCATAAAATATGGGGCGGGTGGGAGTCGAACCCACAAGGAGTCATCCTCCGGAGGATTTTAAGTCCCCTGCGTCTGCCTATTCCGCCACCGCCCCGGGTAAAAGTTATTTTTACACATAGTATGAGTTTGGTCAAGGGAATGTACTGAATAAGAAATCTTCATTATGTTCTCATTAGCTTTTTTTTCCAAACTGCATAACGGGATGTCAAGTGAATCCAAGGCATCGATAGCGAGACCCGTTTCTCTGAAGATGCTAAAGCCTCGATTAAGGTATTCCGGTCGTTAAATTCCGGTAATAATAGACTTGCTTTCCCTACTTCAATTAGGGTATGGGCATCTGAGCCAACTGTTCCGAGCAAATTATGCTTAATGGCGAAAGACTCAGCACGTCTATTAAAATCTTTGCGCATACATCGTGCGTTAAAAATTTCTATTGCATCGATATATGGAGTAATTTCCAGTAAGTCCTTTTCATCCCAGTGACCTTCGCGATAAAGATCGAATGGGTGAGAAACACTAATAAACGCATCTTGTTCTCGTAATAGATCGATAGTGGTCAACGCATCTAAACCTGCTGGAATTTCCTGCTTGACAAAGAAAGCTAAAAGCTCGCCTTGTTTGGTCATAATTTCTTCACCGATAACTACCATCTGAGGAGCGAGATGTCGTGCTTAAATAGCCCCTTTAATTGTGTTGTGATCTGTGATGACAAGCTTAAATATACCTTTTCTGTGACCCTCTGTGATGAGTTTCTCTGGGGCAACGAGGCTATCCTTTGAGTATATCGTATGGCAATGAAATTCAGCGAGTAGCAATTTATCTCTTAAGGTTATATATAAGAAGATGAGGATTCGCTGGAGATTATTTCTTTTTCAATCGAAAGATTACGCCAGCCATCAAAGCCGCGATAATGGTCATTCCAACTAACGCTTGAATTACAGTCTTTGGTTCCATCCCTGGCATAACAACCTTGCCATCGCCATACGACTGAAAGGCTTGCCCCCATTTTGCCTTTAATGCAGCTTGTACTCGCTTCCGACCAATAAAGGGATACCAATAAACATTATGATAAAAGTTGCTCGCAAAATACGACCATGGCACCAGTGGGCTTTGCAGAAGGATCTTCTCAAACGGTTTCAACGGACCGTGATAAATTAATTTTTGACCGAAACTAGCGAGTGTATCTTCTTGAACGAATCCCCAAGGTTTTTCTTGTTCAATATCATATCCGATGATTTTTATCTGCCGTGGATCGCCAACCCCTAATCCTTTCTCATGTGCTAACCGGATGAATCGGATATCAAGCGGGTTAAATCCTTGTAATTTAGCTGATACTGAATCGATGGCAACTTGATCAGCGGATGCCAGGATAATGTCTTTTTCATGCCAACGCATAGCTCGAGGACCAGGACCGTCTCCTGCGAAAGTACCATCCATAACAGCAAAAATTCCAGGGTGGATATCCTGCTGAATCGTCAATAAATCCACAAGTGTGTCGTGTATCACAGCGTGTGTCCAGTGACGATGGCGATGTAGCAATCCTCCAAATGCGTTTTTCATCGCTCCTGTAATCGTTGTAAAGACATGAGTTTTAACAGTGGGCAAGTGAAGAATGTTCATACCGACCAATGCTTTTGGAATGAATACACCCTCGGGATATACCTTATCTAAAACCAGAAACGGATGTTTAGGTTGATATTCAATCCACTCGAAATCCTGGTTATACAGATAAAGACATGGAACTCCATATTGATCGGTAACAATTTTATGTTTATTATTTTTTTCGGCATCGATGGTATTCACAACAACGGTATCGTTATGTACACCAACTAAATCGGAATATCCAGCATTTTGCAAAGCTTTTATTACGCCCTCGATTTGCCAGGGTGTGGAAGAGCAGGCTGGATACCAGGTTTGCCAAGATATGTTGATTTTCAATCCAGTTTGAACATTCTTGGGAAGGGCATCCTCAAACTCAGCGAGTTTCATTACCTCACTTATATCTGAAAGAATAGTCTCAGGAGAGGTTTTAAGGACAGCAACAAGGCCTTTGCCAGGAAAATCAGTCATTTAAATCTCCAGTTTTATTTCAATTAGAATTATCACATTGAACCCGGAAGGAGTGGTAGCAATTATAAAGGTTTTTATAGAAATCACTGAATTACTAAAGAATTAGCTTCAGTGTATAATTATTAATATTGTTTTAAATTATATTGAGCCACTCCATGGCAGGAATAAAATCCTTTTTCCGAAGTCCAAGAGGACAAGCGGTATTATTCATCGCTTTAGTCTTGACTACTTACCTTTACACCTCACGACCAAGAGAATATGCCCAAGATATTGTGGTAGCCGGCAGTTTAGCCTACCTGGCTACTGGGGCGGATGGAATTCGCATATTGGACGTCACAGAACCTTCCAATCCAGTAGAAATCAGCCATTACGATGCTCCAGGAGAGACAAAAGGATTATTTCATAAGGATAGCTTCCTTTACACAGCAAACGGGAAGAATGGTTTGCAAATAATTGACGTATCCAATCCTTTCAAACCTGCACTGATTGGTTTTTACAAAATTCGCGGCGATACTACAGATGTCACTGTAATTGATAATTGGGCATTTGCTGCAGGGGGCAAAGCTGGTCTACTAGCATTGAATGTCAAAAATAAAACATCCCCCAAAGAAGAAACAACTTTAAGCCAAAAAGGGAATGTTAGTGTTGTATCCGAAAAAGACAACCTTGTCTTTTATATAGATAATAAGCGTTATTTAAGAATTCTCGATACCATTCAACCTGAGAATACCCAAAAAATCAATCCATTTGACGTAGAGACCACAGTTCTAGATATCACTATCAGTGGAAATACAGCTTTTCTAGCTACAGAGAAGCTTGGGGTTGTCATCGTTGATATTTCAAATCCTACATCACTTCAAAAGATCAATTCTTTCAAGACACAAGGACCCGCAACAAGTGTAGAGATTTCAGGTAGCTATACTTATGTTATTGATGATTCAGGGCTAAGTGTATGGGATGTAACTGATACCAACAATCCTAATGAGATTGGCAGCTATGCCACCGATAAGATGGCATCAGCACTGGATGTTAAAAAAGAGGTGGTTTATATTGCGGATGGATTTAATGGATTGTTGGTCCTTCAGACTAAAACAGTTGTTGACTTGGAGTTTCAAGGGGAGACCAGAAAACAAATTATCGGCGAGGATGTAGAGAAATCAGGGAATACCATTTTTCTTGCTGCAGGTGAAAATGGTGTCCAAGCCTTTAATAGCACAGATCCAAGGAATCTTAAGGTTATTGGTCAATACGACACGTCTGGATTCACCATGGGAGTTGCTGCGCAAGGAGATCGTTTGTTTTTAGCCGACAAGAATCAAGGGCTGATTATAGTTGGAACTTCAGATTTGGCCAATTTTGGTACTGTCGTAAGTAATGTTAAAGTTGGTGAAGATTCCTATGATGTTAGCATTGCAGGTGATTATGCATTTCTTGCGGATGGTAAAGAAGGTTTACGAATTATCGGATTTACTGATCCTTTGACGCCATACGAGATTAGCCATCTCCCTCTACCAGGGAACACTCAGGATATACAAATCTTAGGACCCTATGCTTATGTTGCTACTGGTAATGAAGGGATGCAAATTATTGATATCCGGGATTTAGCTAATCCTCGGATTCTTGGTTTATATAATTTAAACGGCGAGGCAAAGGGGGTTTCTGTTGTAGCCATTAACGATGTTCTCGCTCAACAGTCAGGAGTTGATCGATACACAACAGATATCACACATCCCGGAACAACCATACTTGCATTTATCGCTTATGGGACAATGGGTTTACATGTGGTAGATGTAACTGATCCATCTCGTCCACGTCCGATAAGCTTCTTAACTTTGAAGGGATCTGCTGAAGATGTGGTTGCTGTAAGGGACACTGCATATTTAGGTAATAAGAACGGAGATGTGTTAGTTATTGATGTTGCGAATCCTGCGAATCCAATTCCTGTAGGCGTAACCAATACATCTGGTCAGGTGCATGGCCTTTATGTTGAGACTCCGGTTGTTTACGTAGCTAATTTTGAGCGGGGTTTGACTATCATTGATGCAACTGTGAAATCTCAACCAATGATGATTGGAGGATATCATGCACCATCCACTGTGATACAAGCAGCCGTACAAAATAATATGGTTTATACGGTCGATGGTCAGACAGGCGTATGGGCATTTGATGTCTCGAACTTTAATCAGCCTACCGAATTGAGCTACCTAGACACCCCAGGACAAGCGAATTATGTTTTTGTAAGTGGAAGTCTGGCATTCATTGCAGATGGCACCGATGGCATACAAATCGTGGATTTAACTAATCCGTCTCAACCAACGATAATCAATCGATTTGATACACCTGGATATGCTAATTGTGTTGTCGTATTTAACAGTCTTGCCTATGTTGCAGACGGGGTGGCGGGATTAAGAGTCTATGATATTTCGAACTTGAATTCAATCTTAGAATTAGGAGCAATTGACACAGATGGGAATGCCTGGAGAGTTGCGGTTGCTGGTGAGTATGCATATGTTTCTTCTGGTGATGGTGGGCTTTACATCATTAAAATCACAGATCCAAGGGCTCTTTCACTAATAAGTATCTATCGCTCCGTAGGTGATATCCGAAGCGCATATGTAACAGGTAAATATGCCTTTCTGGCTAGCGGTATCAATGGATTCAGAATTCTGGATATTTCGCAGCCTCTTGTACCGAAAGAAGTGTATGTTGAAGCAATACCTGTCCTTACAGAAGATGTTTTTATTTTAGAAAGCTATGCTTATTTAGCTAGTGGGGGCTTGGGGGTTAGAATAATAGATGTATCTCTTCCAGAGCAAGCTTATGAAATTGGATCAACTGATGTACCTAAAAGCGCCATCGGTGTAACTGCAGATTGGCAGCCAACCAATCAGAATAATTCCCAAGTTGGAGGGATGCGTTTATTTGTTTCAGACGATAATCAAGGATTAAAACTTTTTACGGTCAGTAAAACAATCTTGATTTCAACACTCGGTATTTACGAGACACCGGGTAATGTTACTCTCCAGCAGGCTTTTGCATATCTCCAAGCCCTTTTCTCTGGGCAAACTGTAAGTTATTCCGAGAAGGCAGCCAGAACCATCATGCATTTCACATTTGACATTTTTGTAATTTGGGTAGGTTGGACTATCATATGGATTGCAATATTTGCACAATTTGCTCTGCCGGTGAAAGGAATAGGTCAACGATATGCTGCATTCTTGAGGCTTTTCAGATACCTTTTTGGAGCAAAAGGAATGGCGATACAGGTGAGGAATGGCAAAATCAACTGGGGGCCAGGCGAGGAAAAAAAGCTTGGTTTGGGGGTCGCGTTGGTTGATCTAAATAGCGCCATAGTACTAGAAAGGAAATATCCCAAACGTAATTCTGTGAAAAAGTATAAGAATAAATTCAAGAAAGCAGTACCTAATCTTGATCCTGAAGCTCCCAAGAATTCAAAAACAACTCCTGAGAAAGTACATGTTAAAGGACCAGGCTTAACATTTCTCGGTCATCAATCACTTCCAGGCATCACTAAATGGGAAGATAAAGTGAGGGGTGCAGTTGACTTACGACGACAGATTCGTAGAAGACCGGAAATCCATGCCTACACCCGTAATGGGATTGAGGTCGTTACAACCGTCTATGTAATATTTACCCTAGGTGAGCCACCTGAGATAATAAAAGTTGGATATATAGGTGAATCTCAACCGCAAAATTTAAGAGTGATCTATATAAAGGAAGAGTTGGTGGAAGATCCGAATACCGGGATCAAGAAGGTTGTCGAGAAGGTCTCAAATATTGTAGATGAATTGGATGAGGATGATAAGGCTGAGATATATCGCTTTGTTCAAATTTACCAACCGAATGTGTTAAATAGTTATGAGAAAGAGAGAGAGCCCGTTCATACACTTACGCCTTTCCGGATTTTCCCCGAAAGAATATTTGCATCTATCACAGCTCAAGCACATGATGTACTCGATGAAAAAATTGCTGATTGGACAGAGTTACCACCACATGTGGCAGTTGAGATTTTCAGGGAGGTCCTTGCATTAAGTGATTACGATGATCTTTATCGCCCAACAGAATCAATTGACTGGGATTTGGACAGTGTAAAACGCAATTTCTCAAATAAAGTGAGAAATTCGGGAGTTTTATCCTATGAATTTATTGCTCCTTGTGAGGGATTCACCATCCAACAAGGTGCAGAGTGGGATGAATCAAAAGTCACAACCTACCCTATCAGAGATTTTCAGCAACCAAAAATTCTACGCTCGAGAGGAATAAAAGTTATTCATGCTGGTTTTGAGGAATTGATACCAGTAGCTCCATCTGTCAGGAAAGAATTGATAGGGCGTTGGAGCGCGCCTTGGCAGAAAGAGGCAGAAATTACCAAATCGGACCATGATCTGCAGGCAAGACGTATTTATGCTCGAGCGAGTGCTGAAGCTCAAAAGCAACTAGTTGCTAGGTTGTCTCAAACAATCAAGGATGTTAAGGAATCACCAGAAGCAGTAATTTTACGATTGTTTCAGGCACTTGAAAAAGCTGCAACCGATCCTGCTACCCATAAATTATTACCTCTCGATACTCTAAAATATCTGAATTCCTTACATCAATGGTTATTACCTGGCGAAGAGGATAAAGGTGACCAAGGAAAATCAGATCAAAGCGATTAGGGACTATTTATGAAGAAGTATACAGAACGATCATGGCTTATCAAGGCTTTCATTGAAAGAATCCTAACCGGTCAACGGATTTGGGGCTATCTTCGCTTTACCATAATCTTATGTATAACTGCAATGTTGTTTAATTTAAGTAGAGTGCTTTTCCTCGCTCCTAATGAAGTTCCTCCCCCTATATTCTCGATAGAGAGCATACGATATTGGATAATGCCAATCGCTGCGTTGTTCGGTGCTTTATTGGTAACTGCAAATTATCTTAGGGATATTTACGAATTGCCTAAAGTAACTATGGGATTGCAACACCTAAGTGCTTCTACTTTTTCGATTTGGTTACCCGTTTTAAAGGTTCAAGATGGAAAGAAGTCATTAAAAGAAGGAGAAGTCAATTTACTTGATGTAGTGGGGGGACCTGGCTATCTATCCATTGCCGATGGTAGTGTTGCTCTTTTGGAGAGATTGTCGGCCGCATCCAATGTGTATGGCGCTGGAAAGCATTACATGATGCAATTGGAGACGATCCGAGAAACTGCAATATTGGCGGATTTACATGGATTTATCGAAGTGCTTACATCTACAACTAAAGATGGAATTCAGGTAAAGATTCGAGATATCCATTATCGATTTCGCTTAAGAGCAGGCAAACAACTAGGAGATTATACAAAGCGAACACCTGCACATCCTTATCCTTATTCGATCCAGGCTGTGCGTAATATGGCTTATAACAGACCAGTCCAGGTTAGTGGATTAATTCCCTGGACTGAAGCAGTGCAGAGTGCGGTTAGTTCTATTATTACGGATTATATTTCACGCCACCAGATTGATTATCTTACTGCACCCAGATCTACTGATATTGATTCTCGGGATGATTTGAAGAAGATATTCTTCTCGCCTGTAGGGCGAAATCGTTTCCAACAACTAGGCGCCGAGTTATTATGGGTAGATATCGGACATATAGAAATTCTAGATGAACTTATTTCAGATCAACGAATCGAAACTTGGCAAGCAAAATGGACCGGAGAAGCGAATGTTATTCGTGCATCGGGAGAGGCTCATCGACTGGCGTATCAAGAGCTTGGTCGGGCGGAAGCACAGGCAGATTTGATAAAAGCCATTGTAGATGCTTTCAAGAAAGAAAACCTCACCCTGACGACCACAGAATATATGCGCGATATCTTTTTAATCCGGACAACACAAATTCTTGAGGCACTTGCGGAACAGACCGATGATCAGGAAGCTCAATAGTAATATTCGTAACTCATCACCCGATCCGGATCTGCCTGTACTTGTAATAGGTGGAGCTGCCATTGATATCATTGGACAACTTCAGGGTGAATTTGCCTCTGGAACATCGAATCCGGCGCATATTCGTAGTTCATATGGTGGGGTCGCGAGAAATGTTTCCGAAAATTTAGCCCGTTTAGGCCAACAGGTGACATTCTTGACCGCCATTGGCTTAGATTACCCTGGTGATCAAATCATGCAGCAATGTGCCTTAGCCGGTATTGATGTTAACCACGTTTACCGGTCGTCCAGCAATCCATCTGGGTTATATTTGGCTGTGTTGGATGAGAATGGGAAACTATTATTTGCTTTGGATGATATGCGTGTGACCGCAGAGATTTCTGCAGAGTATATTCAATCCAAAGCCATCTTATTTAAACAGGCCTCAATGTTATTCCTTGATACTAATCTACCAAGAGATGCGTTGAAGAAAGCAATCTCCTTAGCGATACGTGCCAAAATACCAATATGTGCAGATCCGACCTCCAATAGTTTAGCAATTAAATTAATTCCTCATCTCTCGCGATTGTATCTAATTACTCCCAACAATTATGAAGCTGGAATATTATGTGGACGTTCTATCGAAATTGGGAAAAGGCGGCAAGCCATATCGGCTGCAAAGTATCTTGTTGCGCAGGGGGTTGAAATTGCAATTGTAACACTTGCGGAACAAGGTGTCTGCTATGCCACTTCAGAAACCAGTGGATTTATTCCTGCTATCAGAGCGAAAATTACCGATCCTACAGGCGCAGGTGATGCACTTACAGCAACGGTTATTTACGCTTTACTTCACGATATATTGTTGGATGATGCTTTAAGGTTAGCAGTATCTGCAGCTACGCTTACTTTAAACTATCCTGGTTCTGTTGTCCCTGATCTCTCACTTGAAAGACTTTATGATCAATTAGTAATCTAGGATTGCTATGGATTTCTCGGAGTCTTGCATCCTCACAGAGGAGATAAGAGAGGCCATTCACCAGGGCTTGCCTGTTGTTGCACTGGAATCCACTGTAATCACTCACGGATTGTCTTACCCTCATAATGTGCAACTAGCAATTGATATGGAGAATGAAGTACGAGGGGAAAAGTGTATTCCGGCTACGATTGCCTTAATAAATGGCAAAATTCATGTTGGCATCGATAATAAACATT
>Ga0102851_10000275_pt1 | contig 24332 bp, 22 predicted proteins | sample Mud3Dept3metaG_FD_79558 | JGI IMG/M metagenome (GOLD analysis project Ga0102851, IMG submission 79558) | Freshwater wetland microbial communities from Ohio, USA, analyzing the effect of biotic and abiotic controls - Mud 3 Core 4 Depth 3... | ecosystem: Environmental > Aquatic > Freshwater >... | reverse complement strand
AGCAGGTAATGACCCGGAAGAAATTCCTCAATTTTGTTGCAGATCCCTTCAAGTGCCTTAAGTTCGGAGGCAACATAGAAGTTACCGTAATGATCCCGTCCGGTATAGAGAGGGATTATGCCAATATGATCCCTGGCGATTAAATAGCAATCTTTTTCCCGGTCATATAGTGCAAAGGCAAAGATCCCGTTCAGATCTTCCAGGAAAGATGGTCCTTTCTCACGGTACAGGGGAAGAATAACCTCGCAATCGGAATGAGTACGGAATTCATAAGATCCTTTATATCTTTCACGTATTTCCTGATGATTGTAAATCTCACCGTTTATTGCCAGAATAAGATTTCCATCAATGCTGATCAAAGGCTGCTTTCCCGACCGGGGATCAACAATTGACAACCTCTCGTGAGCGAGGATCGCTGTATCGCAACTGAATATGCCTGACCAGTCAGGCCCGCGATGCCTCAGCTTTTTCGACATTTTAAGCGCAATCGTTTTTAGCTCTGAATGATTGACTTTAAGATCAAAAATACCAACTATACCGCACATGGTTCATTTTTTTAATTAATTAAATTTTTCCTGTTTCTGTTCGCCATCCGGCATATCAGATACAGGTGCGGTAAAATTAATAATTATTTTAATACGCAGGTTAATAAATTAAATAAATAATATCATTGCAATAAATAAATATAAGATAAATGACATAAAAATAAATAATATTAAGTTAGAAGGGAATAATGGCATATATTATTAAAATTTATTAAGTCATCTGAAAGGTGAACTTAATATCCTTAATCCCGGGAAACATTTTTGATTAAATAGGAATATTTAAAATCTGACATATACCCCTTGGAAAATAGGGTCAGATATAAAGAAAGTATAAAATAAATGAAGCATACCCTAATTATAGGGGGGTGTTGTTTGGTAAAAATAGTATAATTAATTGTTATACCCCTATATTATTATATATTTGCCGTGAAAATAGCAATTTGATATCTAATTTATCAGTTATGAAATCAAAATTTAAAAGAACACTGATTTTGTTTTTCTTATTTTTTGCCGGGATCCCGTTATTAAATGCTTCTGACGGAACTGCGATTGATACGGGTGTAACGGCATGGATGCTGACATCAACAGCACTGGTACTCTTAATGGTACCGGGTCTCGCAATGTTTTACGGAGGGCTTGTTCGTTCAAAAAACGTTCTGGGAACAATTATGCACAGCTTTATTGCCATGAGTATTATTAGTGTATTGTGGGTTGTTGTCGGATACTCTATGAGCTTCGGAAGGAACATTCTCGGAGGATGGATCGGATGGGACAAGGATTATCTGTTTTTAAATGGGATTGATTCAAAGATAATGGATGCCGGTATCCCTGAATATGTATTCTCCATGTTCCAGGGGAAATTTGCAATAATTACCCCGGCTCTGATAGCTGGTGCACTTGCTGAAAGAGTATCTTTCAAAGCTTATTGTTTTTTTATTGCATTATGGAGCCTGTTTGTTTATAATCCTTTATGCCACTGGGTGTGGGCATCAGATGGTTTTCTTTTTAATCTTGGTGCGAGGGGGGCTATTGATTTTGCAGGTGGTACAGTAGTTCATATCTCAGCCGGTGTAAGCGGACTTGTTGCAGCACTGTATCTGGGATCCCGCCGGGGATATACTTACCAGGTTATCCGTCCGAATAACCTTGTAATTACTATGCTTGGTGCCGGTTTATTGTGGGTCGGATGGTTCGGTTTCAATGCCGGAAGCAGTATTTCAAGCGGACTGAGCACTGCCCAGGCTCTTACTGCAACACAGGTTGCTGCCGCTACCGGAGCCCTGACCTGGGTAATCATTGAAAGCTTTCACCAGGGTAAAGCCACCGCCCTCGGTTTTGCAAGTGGTATTTTATCAGGGCTGGTAGCGGTAACACCTGCCGCAGGGGTTGTTCAGCCGTACGGAGCAATGGTCCTGGGGATAATTGCGTCGCTGTTTTGTTATATGGCGATCCAGCTTAAGAACAAAATCGGATATGATGACAGCCTCGATGCATTCGGTATCCATGGCATAGGCGGGATAGTTGGTGCCCTTTTTCTGTCCTTTCTTATCCGCCCCTCATGGATGGCAGAAGCTGCTGCAATTTCAGGCGGGAAATGGACTTTGTGGGATCAGCTTGGAATACAGACTCTTGCAGTCACAATTGCGATCGCTTTTACAGCAATTATGACATTTATAATAATCTTTTTCCTTGATAAGGCAATTAAATTCAAATCGACCGGGGATGATGAAATGGCAGGACTCGACAGGGCTTACCATGGAGAAAAAGGTTATGGAATGTTAACTCCCAGTTAATAGTATAAACAATTCAAATTTCAGGAAATGAAACTAATAACAGCAATAATACGGGAAGTTCAGCTGGATAAGGTTCGTGAAGCACTCATTGAAGCTGATATTAAAAGAATAACTGTCAGTCGTGTCTCGGGTCATGGACAGCAGAGAATCGAAGAATTTCACCGGGGACAGGTCATTATCCCGGATCTTATACCAAAAATCAAGATCGAGATCGCGGTGAATGATGCTTTTGTTAAAATAACTGTCGATGCCATTCTCAGTTCAGCCCGTACAAACGGAGTGGAAGGAACTGTTGGTGATGGCAAAATATTCATAACACCATTGGAGGAGTGTATACGAATACGCACAGGTGAAAGGGGAGGTAGCGCCATTTAGCCTGTAATAAAATGTCGTTATTAAAATATTCACGGAACTGAATGGCCTGATTCGGATATCTGATGAGAAATTTGGCTCTATGGCCACATATGATGAATTCGAAGCTTATGTTAAATTCCTTAAGTTTGCTGAAGGGGGAATCAGAGGGACATAATGAATGACTGAAAAGGTAATGCTTCGAATCTCAGATATGGAAAAAACTATCAAGACGGTTTCCCTTTTTCAACCGGTAATAGTAGTAGAATAATACCAGCGCAACAGGAAGTATTGAAACACCCACAATGAGTGACCATCGGATATCCACGAAGCCGTTAAGGTATTTATCCAATATTATTTCTAATATAATGCAAAACCCCGAAAATACAATAAATGCTGTAGCAATGATATTCAGCCCTTTCAACTGAGCTGCTATGTAGAGAAAAATGACAGTACCTGCCGCAAAAAATATAGTAATTGTGACCGGAAGACCGACAGGAAAGAACCATGCCCTCCCGGTGACAATCAGGTCAATCAAAAAAAGTGCTACAAGAAATGTAAGCATCAGGAAGGGGAACATTGTCAGGGTTTTTTTGTGTGTAAACTGGTAAAGCGTTAAGATTACCCATGCTGATGCTATTGATACATCAGATAAGAGTGACCATTTCAGCCCTTTGCTTATTAACAGGTCAATGATTGTACAAGCAGCAATTCCGGAAAAAGCTATTATTCCGCTTAATTCCCAGTAATACCTTCTGTTTTCTTTTTTCTGAAGCTGAATAATCTCTGAAGGATAAATATTGGCAATATGTTCCTGTTCACCATTATCTCCCGGATCCTTGCCGCAAAGCGGGCATATCTTCAATCCGTCGTCCAGCTCAACTCCGCAATTGACACATAAAGTCATACTCTGTGCTTTTAGTTGTAATTCAGAATCTTAACATGAATACCCGCATCCGAAAGATGCATTAAAATATGCCGTTCTAATTCACGTGATTGTGTGATATTACTGAAGCAGATCTTTAGCTTGTCTTTATAAGAAACCAGAGCGCTGCATACCTTCACTTTTATATTGGGTGGAGGTGGAATAAGCTCGAAAGAATCAACCATATCCTCCATTTCTGCCGGAAGAGTCACCAGTCCAAGATTTGTAACCATACCTGTCCAGCGCTTTGAAGCAAGTTTTCTGTAAATGGCAGCGATAACTATTTTCTTAATGAATAAAGGCAGTATCCTGACAATTAAAAGCTTTTCATAACTGACATTCGATGACAAAAACCTTGATATCTGTTTGATATTGGTACTTAACTGCAACTGGTGATGAACTGATGCGAGCACCTCTTCAAAGGTATAGGTTCCCAGTCTCACATCAATTTCCGGTAACACAAAAAGAGAAAAATTACGCATTGTCCTGCTGGGAAGTTTGTTTCTCATGTTAATAGGGACTTCAATTCTCAGGACTTTTCTTTTTTCTTTTTTACTTTTTTCTTTCCCTGAAAAGAAGATCTTCTGGAGTGAAAAAAGGTAAACCGATACAAAGTATGTGGTAACAGACACTTTATATTTGCGGGATACTTCGAGGAATTCATCAAGTTTGACCTCAGCACTAAGTACTCTCAATCCTGGTCTCTTATTAAGTTTGTAAGGAAGATGCAAGGCTTTAACGAGTTTAGACGGAGGAGGAAGCTTTTGAAAGTACTTAATGTATCCATCTTCGAACTCCTCTTCGGATACCGGCATTCCGGGCAGGATTATTTCTCCGGGTGAACTGATGTGCTTACCGGTAAGCGTCAGATAAGTATAAAGCAGGGATTTCAGGTATTCCAGCGCACCTCCACCATCAGTTAGTATATGAATGAACTCGACTGAAATATTTTTGTTTTTAATGATCACCCTGTACAAGGGTTCGTTTTTTCTTTTAACGGCAAAAGCAGTGCAGGGGATTTTTTCTTCAGACTGGATACGTGGCAGCTGATCGTTAAATTCAAGAAAATACCAGAATATCCCGCTTCCCAGAGAAACGTTGAAATACGGAAATCTTTTTGAAGTAATTGCTACAGCTTCTCTGATGGCTGAATATCTCACCGGTTCCTTCAACGAAGCAGTTATCCTGAACACAGAGGTAAGATCCTCTGAAATAATCGCCGGAAACAATTTCGCAGCATTATCAAGCTTCAGCCAGCCTCTCTCCAGAAAAGATTTTGTATTAATAGCTCTTCCCCTGTTTATAATATAATCACAATAAGCTACCTGGAATGTTTTTTAAAAAAAGACCAGATAACCTCATTAGCATCGATATCCCTGCTGGTTTTTCCTATTATCCATGCAGGTAAATACTGAAAACCACTGGGCCATGTATGTCCGCCACCCTCAATTGCATAAAGAATTACTTCTGTTCCGTCAAAATTGTTAATGTATTGTTTACTTGTTACTCTTGTGCCATCCCTTGGATCCCTGTCAGGCTCTTCAGTAACGACAGGTGTGATTGAACACATATTCCGGTTTACCCAGAACCCGATCGATTCATTCACAGATAAAACTTTACCCAGGTTTATCCTGCGGATCCTTCCGTAAATATCACCCCCTTCAAATGGAACCAGGGGATCATCTGTATTATTAATGGCCAATACTGAAACAGGCCTGGTTGGCGAGCATTGAGAATAAAGCATGACCGGAATATTTCCGTCCACAGGAGCAATTGCAGTTATTTTATGAGATAATTCACAAGCCAGACGATATGACATTATTGCTCCATTTGAAATTCCTGTAACGTAAACCTGTTTTGGATTTATGTTATAGTCTTTGATCATGGTATCTATTAATGCGGAAATGAAGCCAATATCATCAATATTTTCCCTGTGTGCACGATCATTTGCTTCTTCATCCATTCTGCCATCATTCCAGTTCAGCTCAATTCCATCCGGATAAACTATTATGAATCCATCCTTATCAGCCAGTTTATTTAAACCTTTGTGTGTAAGGACAATCATGCTCCATCCGTTACTTCCCCTGCCATGTAATGCAATAACCAGTGGTACCTGTACAGATTTATTATAAAATGATGGAATATGAATATTAAAAGTCCGTTTCAGATTATCATGTTTAAAAAAGGCCTTCTGATCCTTTCCGGCAAGCGCCGGAAAGGATATCAGATTAATTCCAACCAGAACTTTAATAAAAGCAGAGAATCCGGTTTTTAAAAGTGATCTGAATTTTTGCTTTATCATGATTATCTGCTTTAATATCATGCATCTCAAGGTCTATGCAAAGACAACAACCTAATATCCTTCACCATTCAAATTTAAACATAAAATATTGAAGTACTTACCTGATTGATACCCACTCTTCCCCGGGAATATTTTCCCGGTGAATCTTTATAGCGTTAATCACCTGGATTACTCCGGGTTTCTATCATAAATGAGATTAATCTCGATATCACATCAGTACAGAATTTTAAACTGAACCGGCTGAATATGGTCAGGATGCCCGGTTTTTAGTTACTATTTTATCCTGGAAATAACTTCCTGAAGCAATCTGAGCACCCGGCTGACATTGGTATTAAAAACACTAATCACATCTTCCCAGGTAACAGGTTTTTCATCCACCTTCCATGAGTCGTAATCAGTGCTCATCGCTATCGTGGCATAAGGGATTTTTAGCTCATTCGCCAGGATCACCTCGGGAGTAATGGACATATTTATGATATCGGCTCCCCAGTTTCTGAACATCCTCGATTCTGCCCTTGTTGAAAACCTTGGTCCTTCAATGGTGATCACTGTCCCTTTTTCATGCACTTTCAGGTCGAGTGTATTCGCGGTGCTTATGATCAGTTTCCTCATGTTCGGGTCAAAGGGATCAGCCATCGGAGTGTGTCCCATCTTTCCGGGTTCAAATTCATCAAAAAATGTAATATTACGGAAGCGGGTAAAGTCAATGAACTGATCAGGGATCACAATATCGCCCCGCCGGATCTCCTCCCGCAGACTGCCACAGGCCGTCGTAGTAATGATATGAGTGCAACCGGCCTCTTTAAGGGAGTAAATATTTGCTCTGTTATTGACATGTGAGGGAGAAATGGTATGGTCATTCCTGTGACGCGACAGAATTACTATATCATTATTGTTCATTTTCCCGAAGAGAAGAGGTGAACTGGGTTCTCCATAAGGGGTGGTTACATGACAGGTTTCAGGTGATTTTAAAATATAAGGATCTTCCAGTCCCGAACCTCCAATGATCCCGATTTTTGCCATTATTTATTTTTAAGGAATTGCATCAGAACATTTACGGCTTCATCCATATCGTTCCCAAATGACATGATCCCCGCTCTGTCGCCTGCCATCACAATAATCCTCTTTTCGATTACATCCGATTCGCTGAAGAGCCGGAATATATCCTTGGCGAGCCCTGTTGTCCCGTAATCCATTGACGGATTGGTTGTTGGCACCTTATAAATTATTTCGTTCCAGAGTTCGATACTGTGAACATGAACCACAGCATTCACTCCGGGGTCTGCCAGGTAGATAGCAGCATGGGTGAGTGATTCCGATGAAGCTTTCAATGGTCCTGTACATTGTACTGCATTGTCATCAATATTGAAGGAATTGACTTTCACATAGTGACCTGGTTCCAGCTCCGGGATCTCCCCGGTTGCTGATCCGGTTATAATGAACTGGTTGCCTCCCCTGATCCTCATGCTCAGATTCCCGAATCCGACTCCATTTTCATAAGCACCGATCAGATCCATATTATAAAGTACTTCCCGCCAGTAATTTATTATCTCATATTGTTCATCGGAAATTACGGGGCCTGACTGGGTCCAGTGGCAGTTGAATTTTACGACACCTTCCATTTTACTTGAATTTATCAGAAAACATCTTCTTAATATCTTTTTCTGCAGGTTTGCAGATCCCTTTTTCAGTAATCAGACCGGTAATAAGTTTTGCCGGTGTAACATCAAACGCATAATTGGCACTTCTGGTATTAGCGGGACAAATTCTTACATGCTCTGTTTTATTTCCCGATAATCCTTCAACAACCGTCACCTCTTCCGGTTCGCGTTCTTCCACAGGTATTTCAGACAGTCCATCGCTTATGGTGAAATCAAATGTGGTGGAGGGGAATGCCGAATAGAAGGGAATGCCATTATCGGATGCAGCCAGGGCCTTCAGGTAGGTGCCGATTTTGTTTGCCACATCTCCCCTCCGGGTTGTGCGGTCACTGCCCACTATGACAATATCCACCATTCCGTGCTGCATCAGATGTCCGCCTGTATTATCGGTAATCAATGTATGAGGGATATCTGCCTGCCCAAGCTCCCAGGCTGTCAGTCTGGCGCCCTGATTCCTCGGCCTTGTCTCATCAACCCAAACATGCACCGGAATACCTGCCTCATGTGCCAGGTAGATTGGCGAAGTTGCCGTGCCATAATCAATACAGGCCAGCCAGCCGGCATTGCAGTGTGTAAGGATATTGACTGGTCCTCCTCCCTTATTTTTGCTCAACTCCTCAATGAGAGGCAATCCGTACCGGCCTATCTGCCTGCAATGCTCTTTTTCCTCCTCACAGAACTCAAGCGCAGCCCTCCCGGCAATTTCAGATATCAATTGTCCCGGAGTTTCACCTTTCAGCTTATCCATTACGTAATTCACTGCCCGGGAAAGATTTACAGCTGTTGGCCGGCATGAGATAAGATATCTTGCAGCATTATCAAGATGCTGGCGGGAATTCGTTGTGGTAATGATTTCAAGTGTTGCAAGGTAAACACCAAATGCGGCTGCAGCACCGATAAGAGGAGCACCCCTTATAGTCATATCCTTTATGGCATTAAAGATATCTTCCACACTGCGCAGTTCCTTTATTTCAAAAAAGAACGGCAGCCTGTTCTGATCAATCACCCTTACTACCGCAGGATCAGATTCATCCAGCCAGATGCTCTGGTAATATTTACCCTCAACCAGCATTAATAGTATCCTGACAATCGCATTGTTTACAGGATCAAATTTATGAAATATACGCTGATATATTTTAGCAGAAAGTGTGCTGATTTTTTTATGTGACAGATCAAATTAATCTATTTAGAATTATCGACCAGATTATTCGAAGATTTTGAGGAAAATAATTTATATCCTAACTTTGTTAATAATTTCCTTATTTCCTCCAAAAAAGATTATATGATTAACAAAGAGGAATTTAGAAAGAAGGTCATAATCACTGCAGGAGAAATTTTCAGCCATTACGGGTTCAAAAAAACAACAATGGATGAAATTGCAAAAGCCCTGAAAATGGGGAAAAGTTCTATCTATTATTATTTCTCAAGCAAGGAAGAGATATTTGAAGCAGTAGTCCTGTACGAGGCAAATGTTCTTAGAAATGAGCTTACTACAGCAATTAAATCAGTTGAATCACCGGTTGAAAAGCTGAGGAATTATGTTTTTGTCAGGATGAAATCGTTCGAAAAACTATCCAATTATTACAATGCCATATTTGACAAAAACCTGGATCACTTTGATTTTATCGAGACTGTCCGTTCAAGATACGACCGTGAAGAGCTTGCAATTCTGAGGCTGCTTCTTTATCACGGGGCAAGAAAAAAAGTCTTCAATGTGAAAAACAGTGAGTATACTGCACTGGCTGTTCAGACAACGCTGAAAGGATTTGAGGTTCCGCTATTCTGGAAGAAAAAGGAGGTAAATATTGAAGAGCGCCTGAATGCGACGCTTGATGTACTTTTCAACGGGATCCTGATGAGGTAGCCTGCCTTTTGATAACTGCCCTTTTTTTGTTCTTAAGGCTGATATAGAGCCATACGAATCCCATGATAATGAAAGGAATGCTTAGCAGCTGGCCCATATTGAGCGTCATACCCTTTTCAAAATCCACCTGTTCCTCTTTCAGGAATTCGATGAAAAACCGGGCAACAAAAATCAGGATCAATGCAAGGCTTATGAGAGTCCCCTGAATATGTTCTCCTTTCTTTCTCCAGTAGAGCCAGAACAGCAGGATAAAAATAGTAAGGTATGAGAGTGCCTCATATATCTGTGTCGGATGTTTTGGTGCGGTTTCTCCATTCCGTAAAAAGACAAATCCCCATGGAACAGTAGTTTCAACGCCGTAAATCTCAGAATTCATCAGATTGCCCATTCTGATGAAAAAGCCTGCCAGAGCAACAACTATCGCAATGCGGTCAATAGCCCAGGTATAATCTTTTTTCTCCTTCCTGACAAACGCCCAGATCGCCAGCAAGATCCCGATCGCAGCTCCATGACTGGCCAGTCCGCCCTTCCAGATCATTAATATTTCACCAGGGTGCGAAAGGTAGTAACCCGGTTCATAAAAGAAGCAGTGTCCCAGCCTGGCTCCTACGATCACACCGATTGCCATATAAATTGTGATCCTGTCAAGCGAAGCGTCGCTGAGTCCTTCATTTTTAAAGATCCTTCCCATGATTATATATCCGAACAGAAATGCGGAGGCGAACAATAGGCCATACCATCTGACAGCAAATGATCCTATACGGAATATTTCAGGATTAACATCCCATGGAATTACAAGTAAATGCATAGTAAGCCGGTTATTATGATCGGCAAAGGTAAAAATAAAATTATGTTTTGTTTTACTCGCTGGCCTGGATTTATAATCCGTTCCTTTTACCTGGCACCGATTGCAAATCGGCGCCAGCAAGGAAATCGGCGCCGGCAAGAGGGAAAGGGGTAAAATTATAATAAAAGAAGATTTGACAGGTGTTGCCGGATTTTCATTAAAAAATGATGTAAGTTTGCAATTCATGTAAGCGGGTTGTAATGATGAACCGGAGCATCTTTAAGCATATTTATCCTGTTATTTATATATATATTCTGATAGCTGGTTGTGCAAAGATCGGTTCCCCGTCGGGCGGGCCAAGAGACAAGGAAGCCCCTGTGATAGTAAAAAGTGTTCCGGCTAACAGTTCGAAGAATTTCAAAGGAAAGAAAATTGTAATAACATTCAACGAATTCGTCGTACTGGATAAGATAAATGAAAAGTTCATGGTTTCTCCCCCGATGAAAGTAAAACCGGAAATTTCCATGAAAGGCAAAAATGTGATTATTGAGTACGAAGATAATCTGAGGGATAGCACCACATATACCTTTAATTTCCAGGATGCCCTCAGGGATCTGAATGAAAGTAACCCGATCAACAATTACCAGTTTGTTTTTTCAACGGGAACGGTAATCGATTCACTTTCAGTGACAGGTAATGTTTACCAGGCAACTGATCTTAACCCTCCGGCTGAAGCTCTCGTGGCTCTTTACATTGAGCAGGATGATTCGGCATTCGTCAAAAATATTCCTGCTTATTTGTCCAGGGTGGATAAAAACGGATATTTCCGCATCGATAATGTCAGAGGGGGTAAATACCGGCTTTACGCGCTGATTGATGCCGATAACAGTAAGAACTATAATTTGTATGACGAGGAAATAGCATTCCTGGATTCAGCAATCCTGATAACAGCAGAGAAAAACTACCTTCCTGTACCAGTGGATACAACGAAAACCGTAAAAAAAGATCCGAAGTCCCAGGATACGGTGATTATGCAGGGAGAACACAGGCTGTTTCTTTTTCAGCCCAGTAAGAAACTACATTATCTGACCTCTTCTTCCAGAAGTGTGCAATACAGACTGAACTATACACTTTCTCTCCCTCCGGACACTCTCGGGTTTGATTTATCTATACCGGATGCCGGAATAAGTTCATTTTTTATGGAAAGAAACAATGAAAATGACTCAATCCAGGTATGGCTCACTGACAGTGCATTATATAACAAGCAGATAATTAGTTCGCTGGTATCCTATCCGTTTACGGACACAGCCGGAAACACTGCCCTCAGGCAGGATACTGTCCTGATGAGATTTCTGATACCCCGTTCCACCAGAGCCAAACCCAAACCGGTACCCTTTAAGGTTAGTTCAAATATATCAGCCGGTGCACTGAAACCCGGAAGCCGGATTGTTTTTAACTCCCAGACTCCTTTCCGCAATCCCGATACTTCCCGGATAAGACTATACGAACTGGACGGGACAAACAGAAAAGAACTCCCCTTCAGCCTGAACAGGGACAGTGCAAATTCCTGCCTGATCAGAATGAGTGCCAGCCTGTCTCAGGGGAAGAACTATCTTTTTATTGCCGATTCCGCATCCTTCGGAAATATTTACGGAGAGCAATCAGATTCGACGGGGTATAAATTCGTTGTCAAAAGCGATGAATTTTATGGCAAGCTTGTTTTGAATATCAGAAATTATGAAGGGAACCGGATCGTTCAGCTTCTGACTGAAGCCGAAAAACCTGTCATGGAAATACTGACGGATAAGGACGGGAAGGTTGAATTTCCGCTGCTGGACAAGGGTTCATACAGGGTCCGGGTTGTTTATGACCTCAACGGTGACGGTAAATGGACAACCGGTGATTATTTCTCACGCAGGCAGCCGGAACCGGTTTCATACCTGCCGCTGGAGGTTGATATAAAGGAAAACTGGGTTCGTGATTACGACTGGGATATAAGTGAAATGAATGACAAGAAACTAAAAAGCTCTTCCGCGAAAAGCACTTCCACAAGAAGCCAGGGCAGAATGTAAAATATCAAAAATATTAAAAATGAAAGAAATAGTAGCTGGTGTTGACATTGGCGGTACAAATTCAGTTGTAGGACTGGTTGACAGAACAGGAAAGGTATTGGCTGAAAGCAGTCTTAATACAACTGAATACCCTGAAATAAATGATTTTGTTGAGGCACTGGTATCAGCCATAAACAAATTGTTATCAGGCGGAGCCGGAGGGTATAAGTTGCTCGGTATCGGCATCGGGGCACCGAATGCAAACTATCATAAGGGAACGATCGAGCTTGCACCGAATCTTGCATGGAAGGGGATCGTCCCGCTTGCTGATCTGATCAGAAAGAAGATTGATGTACAGGTTATTGTTACCAATGATGCAAATGCAGCTGCAATGGGAGAGATGATCTTCGGGGGAGCAAAGAAGATGAAGGACTTTATTGTCCTGACCCTGGGCACCGGTCTCGGCAGTGGTATTGTAATTAACGGGCAGATGGTTTACGGTCATACCGGATTTGCAGGAGAACTCGGACATACCACGGTTGTACCCGGAGGGAGAGCCTGCGGTTGTGGCCGGAAGGGTTGCTATGAGACATATGCTTCTGCATCGGGACTTGTACGGACTGTACTTCTTCTTTTAAGCGAAATGAGGGAAGAGAGTATTCTCAGGGATATACCTCCCTCGGAACTTACATCCAAGAAGGTCGCCGAGGCAGCTGCAAAAAAGGATCCGGTTGCACTTAAGGCAATGGATTTTACTGCCGAGAAACTTGCTTTCGGGATATATAATGCGATAGGATTTTCAAGCCCCGAAGCTGTTTTTCTTTTCGGAGGGCTGGCAAATGCAGGAGATATTTTGTTTGAACCGGTCAGGAAATATGTTGAAGCAAATGTCCAACCTATTTTCAGGGGAACAGTTAAAATACTTCCTTCGGGTATACCTGAAAGCAATGCCGCAGTTCTCGGGGCAGCAGCGCTGATCTGGAACGAACAGCCACAGCAGGAAATTCACATAACATCGGTATAGGGTAAAATTTTTTATTGTATTTTGGATTCGTTAAGTTTCGGAATATTACGAACTAACGGATAAAACAATCAGGATATGGTGAAAGGAAATGCAATTATCGGGCAATCAGGCGGGCCGACATCAGTGATCAATTCAAGTCTGGCCGGAGTCATCGAAACCGCCGTATTGTCGTCTGATATCAACGATATTTACGGGATGCAGTACGGAATAGAGGGATTCATGCAGGAATGGTTGTATGATCTTGGCAGACAGCCGTCGCGCACCATCAAAGGGTTAAGAAGCACACCTTCATCCGCCCTGGGTTCCTCGAGACATAAAGTGAAGGATGATGATCTTCCCCGTATACTGGAATTGCTTAAAAAGTATGATATCCGGTATTTTTTCCTGATCGGTGGAAATGACACCATGGATACTGTAAACAGGGTGGAATCCTATTGCAGGGATAGAAAATATGAACTGACAGGCATTGGAATTCCAAAGACTGTCGATAATGATCTTTACGGAACTGACCATACACCGGGATTCCCTTCAGCTGCAAGATCCAACATACTGAATGTAAAGCAGGCAGGGATGCTGGCAAGGGATATGCAGAAAGTCGACAAATTCGTGATTTACCAGACTATCGGCAGGGATGCCGGATGGCTGGCTGCAGCAACGGCACTGGCAAGAAAGTCAGAAGATGATGCACCTCACCTGATCTACACCCCTGAATTCAATTTTGACCGCGAAAAATTTTTATCGGATGTTGAAAGATTCATAAAAAGAGATGGCTGGGTATCCGTTGTCTGCGGCGAAGGTCTGAAGTATGCTGACGGAACACCGGTGAGCTCGGCAGTTGTAAAAGATAAATTCAACAATATAGAATTCGGAGCAATGGGAGGTTCAAGCGTAGCGATAAGCCTTCACAGGATGATAACTGATAAATTCGGTTACCGCGGTGAATTTCAGATTACTGAGTCACTTATAATGAGTGATATCGTCAGAGCTTCCGCAACCGACCTTGAAGAAGCATATCTTTGCGGCATCGAAGCTGTGCGGCTAGCCGAAAAAGGCGAATCCGGAAATATGGTAAGCATTGAAAGGATTTCAAATAATCCTTACAGGATCAGGTTCGGAAAGGTGCCTCTGAAGGATGTTGCTGTTTCCGCGAGGCCGATGCCTGTGGAATTCTTCAACGGGGAAGGGAACTATGTTTCACCGGCATTCATTGACTACATAAAGCCGCTTATAGGTGAACTCCCTGAATTTGTGCGACTGGAAAATGAAATGGTAAAACGAAAATAAATGATACTTATGACAAAACAATTCAACAAAGTAGCGCTTTCATTCAATGCTCATCCCGATGATGCCGAAGCATGGAATGCAGGAGTACTTAAGCTTCTGAAAGACAAAGGGTATAAAATTGTGATCGCAACAATGACAGGCGGAGATATGGGAGGTTGCGGAATGAGGATGGAAGAAACAGCCAGGGTCCGTTTTGAAGAGGCAAAGAAAGCAGCGGCCGTTCTGGATGCCGAATACTATACCCTGGGGGGTGTTGACGGATTTCTGTTCGATACAAAAGAAATGAGACTAAAAGCAATATCGCTAATACGGAAAGTCAGAGCAGGGATTATTTTCACACACCTTTCTTCCGATTATCATACTGACCACAGAACTACCGCTAATATTGTGGAGAGTGCTGCGATAATCTCTTCGCTCGACCCGGTCCCGGTTGATGAAAAACCTCTTAAGGTGACACCGCTGCTTTATCACACATCTCCATTCACATTATCTGATCCACTTGGATCACAGATAGTTGCACCGCATTTTTTTGTCGACATATCTTCCGTCATCGAAACAAAGAAACAGATGCTTTCCTACCATATTTCCCAGATTGACCTGATGAAGCACATGCATAAAATTGATGATTTCTTCGGATTTGTACTGGAAGGCAACCGTAATTACGGGAAGATGGCCGGCGTAAAATATGCTGAAGTATACTGGCAGCACCTTGGCGGGGGTTTCCAGAAAGATCAGCAAATCCAGGATGACCTCTCGGAATTTTTAGTAAAAAAAATATAACTTTGAGTTCCAAAAACTTAAATCCATGAATAAAAATGATGAAAAATATGGCAAGTATGCCCTTGTGAGGGAAATGATGGAAACTCCGGGCATCATCAGGTCGTTCGATCCCAAAGTCTCGGAACGGTTTGTCAAAACAATCAAATCGAAAAAGGGATTATTCCTGACCGGAGAGGGAAGCAGCAGGATTTTCCCGGCCAAAAGAGCGATCTATTCAACCCTCAGGAAGGAATTTAAAATCCCTGTAATTACAGAAGGTTGCACACAGGCCATGGAGTACAACCTGAAGGACCTGGTTGTTTTTGCCGCATCAAATTCAGGACAGACAAAAGAAGTGATCCGGATGGTCCTTGACCTGAAGAAAAAGAACCATGATGCAATTTTCGGACTTACAGCAAACCAGAACACCAGGCTTGAAGAATTTGCAAACGACACTCATGTTCTTGCATGTGGAAAAGAAAACGCAGTTGCAGCAACCAAATCGGTCATCGAACAGGGGCTTTTCTATGATTCACTTCTGAGAAACCTCGACAGTAGAAAAATGGATGGATTGAACAAACTTGCCGAACAAACAGAACAGGTCCTTACCGCAAAAATTGACAGTGAGATCACTGCCATATTGAAAAATGCCGATCTTATTTACTTTGCCGGCCGCGATAATGGAGTTGCAGGGGAACTGGCCCTGAAAACCAATGAAATAACAAGGAAGAAATCAGATTTCCTTGAAGGAACCTTTGCGCTGCATGGGATCGAGGAGGTTATGGATAAGAATGAGGTTCTCATCTGGATGGATCCGTTTGAGGCAGATCAGGATAAATTCTATGAATGCCTGGTTAAAGGCGTCGGAATGAAAATCATTGCAGTATCCGGGAAGAAAACAATTTTCCCGACGATCATTATACCAGACGGTGGTGAGTATTCCGAATATATTCAGATTGCAGCAGGCTGGAACCTCCTGGTTGAAACGGGAGTTGCCCTGGGGATCAATCTTGATAAGCCGCAGAGGGCAAGGAAGGTCGGCAACGAATACGTATCCGAAGAGTTCCTGGCGTAACCGGATCAAATCTTTTAATTCAGTCTGTTAAAGTAATATTTAAACATTCATTAATCTTCATCACGGTCATATGGTAAAAAAAGAAGTTGCAGTAGGCATTGATATAGGAGGCACAAATACAGTGTTTGGCTTTGTCGACAGGCAGGGAAATATTCTGGCTGAGGACAGGCTCAAAACCACATATTATGATGAAATTGAAGTCTTTGTTGCCGCAATGTATGAAAAGATCCTGGTAGCTGCCCAGAAAATAGGTAACGGCATTGAGATCAAAGGTTTCGGTGTCGGTGCCCCGATGGGGAATATCAATAAAGGCACCATTGAATATGCTGCCGGATTGCCATGGAAAGGAATAGTACCCCTTGCCGATGAGTTCCACAGACATACTGATCTTCCTGTAATAGTGACAAATGATGCCAATGCTGCAGCTGTCGGTGAAATGATATACGGCGGAGCACGGGGGATGAAGAATTTTGTTGTGATAACCCTCGGGACAGGGCTCGGGAGCGGATTTGTCGTTGATGGTAAACTTGTTTACGGGCATGACGGATTTGCCGGGGAAATAGGACATACGGCAATACGGCCCGGTCCTTCCAACCGTGATTGCGGTTGCGGCAGGAAGGGATGCCTGGAAACCTATGTGTCTGCGACCGGACTTAAAAGATCACTACTGAAAATAATGGCCGACAGCATACAACCCAGCGAATTGAGAAAAATCAGTTTTGAGGAGCTGGATGCGGAAAAGATCCACGAAGCAGCCAAACGGGGTGATTACCTTGCTCTGAGAGCATTTCAGCATACCGGAAGGATGCTGGGATTCAAGCTTGCCGATGTGGTGGCACATACCAATCCTGAAGCAATCTTCCTGTTCGGGGGGCTTGCACTTGCAAAAGATCTGATTTTTGAGCCGGCCAAAGAATATATGGAAGAAAATCTTCTGAGCATTTACAAGGGGAAAGTCAAACTCCTTGCATCTGAACTCAGCACACAGAATGCGGCAGTCCTGGGCGCCAGTTCTCTCATCTGGTCAGTCCTTGAATCATGATCTGGAAACTAATACCCTGGCAGATGGCTAATTTTAATGAAATTCTGAATTTTATTCTTGGTGCCATCTTTGTAATATTAATCTTTGCACTGGCCTATGCTTACCTGAAACCTCACCAGCTTCATAAACGAAGGCTTGTCTCAACCCTGCTCCTGAAGATCAGTTATTTGATTTATTTACTTGTACTGCTGATCATTGTGTACCTTTCAGCACTTGTGAAGGGAGGGCTTGAAGAAGTTTTCATGGGGGTGGAGTTCTTTGCATTCCTTATAGTTCTCTTTGTACCCAATATCGGAATTCTGGCGCGTAAACTCGGGCATTTCAGCAAAAAGCGGGAAGGTTATAATTACTTTTTTACAATTGTCAACATCCTTTCAATCTTTGCAATCCTTGTAATGTATTTCGTATAACCGGAACTAAATTGTTTCATATCTTTACTTTATTGTAATTAACTAAAAACCAGAGATCATGATCAAGGAACGTTTAATAGGGTATATTGAACAGAGTATCAGACTAAACTGGACAATAGAGGCTTTGTCAAATTACAAGGAACAGGGATATACATACAAGCAGATTGCAGAGCATATCCTGAAGCTTCATATTCTTTTCAGGGATACGGACATAAGGGAAGGAGATAAGATCGGTCTTTTAGGAAGAAACTCAGTGCACTGGTGCATAATTTATCTTGCCACAGTAACTTACGGGGCGGTTATTGTTCCGATTCTTCCTGATTTTAAACCTGATGATCTGACAAATCTGATCAATCATTCGGATTCCCGACTTCTTTTTGTTGATGACAAGATCTACGAAACTCTTGATCGTTCCAAAATGAAGTCAGTGCAGGGAATTATATCCCTTGATACCTTCAAACTGATCACTCCCGGTTCTGCCATCGTAAACAATGCCTATGCGGCTCTTGAGTACAAATTCAGGAAAACCTACCCTGAAACAAAGCCTGAGGATGTCAAATTCTCCGATATCACCAATGACAAGCTTGCAGTAATCAGCTATACGGGCGGGACCACCGGATTTTCTAAAGGAGTAATGTTATCACACAACAGCCTTGCTGCCAATGTTCGATATGCACAGAATAACATGCCACTTAAGCCAGGGGATCCGCTGGTTTCTTTCCTCCCCCTGGCCCACACATATGGTTGTGCATTCGAATTCCTGTTTCCTTTCACTTTCGGATGCCACGTCACAATCCTTTCCAAAACACCCTCACCCCAGGTTATAGTCCAGGCGTTCAAAGATATAAGGCCAAGACTTATTCTTTCAGTTCCGCTTGTGATCGAGAAAATTTTCAAAAAGCAGTTGCTACCGGTAATCGGCAAACCACACATGAAGATTTTACTTGCAATTCCCGGGCTGAACAAAATACTTCATAAGAAAATAAACGGAAAGCTTACTGAAACATTCGGAGGAAGATTTCATGAGATTGTTATCGGAGGAGCTGCATTTAATCCTGAAGCAGAAATATTCTTTAAAAAAATCGGTTTCAGGTTTACTGTGGGGTATGGCATGACAGAATGCGGTCCTCTTATAAGTTATGCATCATGGGATACAACAAAGCTGGGAGCTTCCGGAAGAGCTGTTGATACCCTCGAAGTTACAATAGATTCAGCTGATCCTCAGAAAGAACTGGGGGAGATAATCCTGCGTGGTGAAAATGTAATGCTGGGATATTACAAGAATGAGAAAGCAACCAAAGAGATAATTGATGACAAAGGATGGATGCACACCGGCGATCTTGGTATAATAGACAGTGAGGGTAATATTTTTATCAAGGGCAGGAGCAAGAGTATGCTCCTGGGTCCGTCAGGGAAGAATATTTTCCCGGAAGAGATCGAATCTGTTATAAACAACATGGATTATATTGCAGAGTCGCTGGTCATTTCAGAAGATAATAAGCTTATCGGGCTGATATATCCTGATTTTGAAATGATGAAGAGGGATAATATTACTGAAGAGCAACTCATACCGATGCTTGAAAAAATCCGGAAGGAAGTAAATGAGCGTATACCTGAATTCATGGCTGTCAGCAAATACAGGATACATCCCGAGGAATTTGCGAAAACACCGAAGAGGAGCATAAAGAGGTTTCTGTATACGAAGGAATAACCGCGAGCGGACTCCCCAACCCCTCTTCAGGGGGCATCCCGCGAAGCGGGAGGGGGTTTTTAGGTGAAAACGGGACTAATTCATTTATGTAATCAGGTTTCGGATTTTATGAAACAGTATGTTGTTATTGTTGCTGGTGGTAGTGGTAAGAGGATGGGGACAGAGGTACCAAAGCAGTTTCTTGAGCTGGCGGGCAAGCCTGTCCTGATGCATACGATCGAAAGGTTTAAGGCCTTTAATGATTCCATTGAAATAATAACCGTTCTGCCGGAAAACCAGCTGAGATTCTGGAAGGAACTTCAGAACAAATACTCATTCACGGTTTCTCATACTCTGGTAAAAGGCGGAAAATCACGTTTTTTTTCTGTCCGCAGCGGACTGGAATTTGTTGATATTCCGGGGCTTATTGCTGTGCATGACGGAGTCAGACCATTGGTAAGCATCGATACAATAAAAAGGTGTTTTGAAACAGCCGAAAAGCTGGGAAACGCTATTCCTGTGATCCAGCCCTCCGATTCTCTGAGAATGATTACAGAAACCGGAAATAATCCAATTAACAGGCAAAATATCAGGCAGGTACAGACACCACAGGTTTTCAGTGCTGAGTTAATAAAGAAAGCCTATCTGCAGGATTATCTGCCTGAATTTACGGATGATGCATCAGTGATTGAAAAAACGGGTGTTAAGATCAATCTGGTCGAAGGAAACAGGGAGAATATCAAAATAACAAATCCCGAAGATCTGTTAATTGCACAGAGCCTGAATTCTATATTTCGTATCTTGCATTGAAATTTAAAATTACAACGTATGAAAACCAGGATTATATTTCTGATGCTTTTATTATTTGTATTTACAGGGTGTGCAGAACTGCTCAAGGTACTACAGTCCACAGGAACAGTTCCTCTTACTGAGGCTGAAGTTATAAGCGGACTCAGGGAGGCTCTTAATACCGGTGCAAGGAACGCTGCAGGCAGACTGTCGGCGGAAAATGGTTATTATGGCGATGCACTGGTAAAAATATTTCTTCCGGATGAAGCCAGAATAATAGTAGATAATATCTCAAAAATACCCGGAGGTGACAAACTGGTTGAGGATGTAATACTTAGAATCAACAGGGCTGCGGAAGATGCAGCAAAGGAAGTCGCCCCGATTTTTATCAACAGCGTGACGCAGATGACCATTAAGGATGCATTCGGGATACTCAATGGTGCAGACAATGCTGCAACGAATTATCTGAGAAACACAACATACAATGATCTGTATGCATTGTATAAACCCAAGATCCAGGCATCTACTGAGAAAAAGATAGTCGGAAATATTTCCACAAAGGATTCATGGGTTACCCTAACCTCAAAATGGAACGCTCTTGCCAATTCTATTGCCGGTAAGCTTGCAAACCTTAAGCCGGTCAATACTGATCTGGATGATTTCCTGACCAGCAAGGCACTTGCCGGAATATTCCTGAAGGTTGAGGGCGAGGAGCTTAAAATCAGAAAAGAGGTTTCTGCCAGAGTGACGCCTATTCTGCAAAGAGTATTCGGAAGTCTGGATAAAACGACAACAAATTGACTTAAAGTTGTTTAATCCAGGTTCCAGGTTTCAGGTTCCAGGTTCTATTTTTACATCGAACTTTAAACCATAAACCTTGAACCCTGGACAGCAACAGGTAACCTGCAACATAGATAAATTAAGGAGGGACAATAATAAATGTTTGAAAAGACCATACTGAATTTCCAGGGGCTTGAATTGAAAGTTTCGGACCATGCCAATGAAGGAATACTCGGGATCCTGAATCATTCCGTTCAGGGATCGGAAGGGGGGATGAGGTTTTCATTTCAGAATATTGACAAACGGATTGCGGCCTACAGGGATCAGATAAGGTTTATCTCGCTTTACAAAAAAAATAAGATAACAGCAACTGTCGGGGCTTGTTTTCGTGTGTCCGGACAGGGCGTTCTTCAATTCCCGTCAACATACATAAGGTATCTTGCTTTCCAGTCAGTATATCAATCTGAAATCCCGCGGAAAAGGAGGGAAGTGACAGAGATAAGACCGGAAGCGGATGATTCTTTTAAGCAGAAGACCCTGGAAATATTCAGCAAGCCGCATATGCTCGAACTGCCGGAAGTTTTTGAAAAGGACAAGCATCTCACGTATGCCTTTATTGAAAGCATGAACGAAAGAGCAAAGAATCTGGTCCACCAGGCAGGATATGAATACATCAGGTCGTTTCTGACTGTTGCCTTCAGCAGGTTCAATCCGAAACCGGACAGACGTGTAATGAAACTTGCCGAGGCTGAAAAGCCAGAAATGAAGGAACTGCTGCTTGATTATTACAGGAATTATTCACTTTTCACTCCGGAATATGCTTTTTACGGCGATAAATATTATGTTCTGAAAGAGGGTAATGAAATAATAGCAGGTGTCTGTGCAATTCCAACCACTAACAAGATCTATGAAATTCCCGGTATCTGGGGCTGGGTAATGGTAAAAGTCCTTCCGCGTGCGCCATATTTCAGAAGACTGTTCCGCCCTGGTGAGTTCCATTTCCTGGTTTTAGATGCCATATACTGTAAAAAAGGGAAAGAACCACTTCTTGCCGGTTTATTTGAATCAGTATGTGCTGCTGAGGGATTTCACACCGGATTGACATGGCTGGATGATCGAAGCGAGTTTTTTGATAAGCTTCGCACCGAGGTTAAAATGGGAGCATTGAACAGAATGCTCAACGCGAAGCCAGGACTTGTTTATATGAAGTTTTTAAATCTGACGGAAGAGGAAAAGGAACGCTTCTATGACGCCCCGGCATATGTTTCAGGATTTGATTTCTCGTGAACAGGATAAAGTTCAGGCAAAGTAAATTTTTATTATTTTTACTGCTGACAACGGGTTGTTAGCTCAGTTGGTTTAGAGCATTACCTTGACAGGGTAGGGGTCACTGGTTCGAATCCAGTACAACCCACAAAGCAAGTGATATTCAGTTGCTTATTTTTTTATGGTCACTGGTCGAATCCAGTACAACCCACTTAGAAATTAAATTTGTCCCTCAACAGCCTTCTATTATGCTTGCCATATGACAAATAGACTATAACTCTGCACTTATAATTGTAGCTGTAATTGGACACACTTCTTTTTAACGAACTTTTGCTCCTGTAAAATAGGTAAAGGCGAAAGTATCCGTGGCATTTCCATTTACAGTTGCTGGCGGGGTGCGGTCATTGACATATCCCCACAACTCGGCTGTCTGACCTTGGGAAAGAAATATTGTCAGGCTTATATCTACCATCTCAGATTCGCTATTAGCATTTTTCCAATTACCATTGTAATTCTTATCTCCTGCTTTTAAATAAGTATAAATTAAGGACCCGGAAGTTATATTTATGAATTGTATTGCGCCTTTAAATGAATAGATTCCATCCTCAGGAGCTGTAAAAGTGCTTGTGAGTGTATTAAATGCATTTCCCTGATTCTCCCATACAGTTGAATTGGTGCTGAAATCAATCTTCTGTACACTACCCATAACCGGCCAGTCATAAGAAGCAGAACGCTTAACTTCAAAATAGATTTGATTTACTGCGGCGGCAGGAATTGGTTCCCATGAAGCAAGACCTGCACCATCGGTTGTGAGAACTTCACCCGAAGCCGGAGTGCCTCCTGTAATCTTTAACTGCCCATTAATTTCCAGTCGCGCTGAGGGAGTGGTTGTCCCGATACCAATGTTACCGTTGCCGGAGATTCTCATCCTTTCCTGAAGTGGCACACCTGTCCCGGCTGGTTCAGTCCAAAAACTCAATCCAGCAGTCCTGTTAAGTGGTTGTCCTCCCTCGTTTACAGCTTTAATGGCAGCCATATCAGTCAGATTGAACTGACCAAAATATATTGCGGCTATTCCAGCATTGCTCATTGCATCTGCTCCCGTGTGCAATCTTAACAATTCTTCAGTATTTGCAGGATTAGCAGTTATTTTAATCTGGTTATAATTTGTGTTAAGGCTTCCTCCACCATTATCTCCCGCAAAAATTCTTCCAGTAACCCCAGCAACTGTTCCCAGAGACAGGATGGTTGTTGACAAAGGGCGATCGATGACCATATTTCCGTTTTGAACATGCAATTTATTGACTGGACTGGTTGTCCCGATGCCAACATTACCGTTATTAAAATAAATATTTGATCCGGTTTTCGACCACAAAGTGCCATTCCCGGCTGACTTTGCGTATAAAGCATATGGTACACTTAATATTTGGCTTGTCCCTATTATAGTGTAAGCCGTTCCACCAGCAGGGTCTGTCTCTGTTTTGATAAAATATACACCTGTCGACCAATCAATTCCTGCAAATGTTCCTAAGGCAGGAGTACCATTACCGATTTCGATAGTAACCAATCCATTTGCATTAGTGGTTGTGGTTTGGGTTTCTACGTATACAGCCGTCCCTGTTTCAGAATCCTGTAAAATGCTTATTCTCATTCCAACACTTTGATTTACAACCAAAACTCCGCTTGCATTTCTTACTATGGCCTGATAACTCATTTTTTCAGGTGGTTGCGAAAATGTAATTACAGTAAATGCAAACACAATCAAAAGAGTAACTAACTTTTTCATATCCGGTTAATTTTTAATGATTTTAAATGTTTTCAATTCCTGGTTGTTGTACTCCTTGTGTAACCGAACCATTAGTATATTTTACGATCAGGTAACTTCTTTAAAGTTATAAAAGACAATATTTAATGACAAATTAAAATCCAACCTT